>Ga0302309_10000440_pt1 | contig 47765 bp, 48 predicted proteins | sample III_Palsa_N1_1_FD_200453 | JGI IMG/M metagenome (GOLD analysis project Ga0302309, IMG submission 200453) | Peat permafrost microbial communities from Stordalen Mire near Abisko, Sweden - III_Palsa_N1_1 | ecosystem: Environmental > Terrestrial > Soil > Palsa > Peat permafrost | place: Sweden...
AATGCCATGATATTCGCTTTTACTCACTGGTTAAATTTATTAAGATAATTCTCTTGCTGAGTGGCATCATCGGGGGACGATTGTGGTTGTTGCGCAGGTGTTGAGGCCGGTGGTGCGGCGGGTGTTTTTTGGGGAGTAACGTACTCCACCGCGCCATTGCCGGAGGCCTTTTGTGCGTCTTCGCCAAAGACACTTAAGCCAAATAGATTGGCCAACATCGGTACCAGCATCAAAACAAGTGCCATGGCCAGTTCTGTCACTGGTGTACTCATGGGAACTTGTTGTGGGCTTTCACGATGCTTTTTAAACTTCATGATCGCGCTGACCAAATAACCCAAGCCACAAATAAACGCAACGGCTTGAATCAATGAGGAGACGCTGTCTAATGTATTGGCCATATTGCTGGCCGCTTGTCCCAAATCCATGGCATAACATGACGTGGAAAACAACGCCAATATAGCCGATTGCCCCAAAATGTAGATATTTAATTTTTTCATATTTAATGTATGTTTCCTTAGTTACACACCTATTTTACCGTATTTTTATCCGCGATGCTACTTGCTTGTATGGATAATGCGTGTATTTCTTTATGCATTAAGTTCGATAAGGCATTGTAAACTGCCCTATGTTGTTCGATTTGAGTCATTTCTTGAAATTTATCGCTAACAATAGTCACGTGATAATGTCCGGCGCCGCCATGGCCGCCATGGCCGGCATGACCCTTATGGTGCTCGCTGTCGTCGCGAACAACAAGATGACTGGGCTGAAACGCGGCATTTAATTGTGTTGTTATTTCCTGATGTCGTTGTTCTGGCGTCATGATGAAGACTCATTATTGGTTTTAAAAAATCGACTTAAATAAATGGCCTGAGCGATGACAAAAACCAAGGTAATCACCAGTGTTCCAAATAACTTAAAGTTCACCCACGTATCTGTGCTGAAGGTATACGCCACGTAAAGGTTTGCAATGCCCATGAGAATAAAAAATAAACCCCAAATAATGCTTAAACGTTTAACCACGATTGGTGGTAATGAAATGGCTTGATTTTTTTGCAATAAACGTTCTAATAAGGGTTTGTCCCCGATCCAATGGCTGCCCCATAAGACCAAGGCAAATAACCAATATAAAGCCGTGGGTTTCCATTTAAAAAACAGGTCGTTATGGAAAAGTAAGGAAGAACCGCCCAAGACCGCAATCAATCCAAACGTCACGCATTGCATGGTATCGAATGATTTATAACGCAAACGGTGTATAATGACCTGTAGTCCGTATAAGACAGCAGCAGTGATAATCGCCACATGCATGCCATACTGCTTGTATGCCAAGAAAAAAATGGCAATGGTGATAAAATCAAATAGTAGTTTCATGAATAAGCCTTTATACTGTCGGTTCGGATAATTTATCATAAAATACGACGCCAAACCATGAAAGAAAATACGATTGTAAAAACAGACCGCGTGTTGTCTGGCATGCGCACCACCGGTGCTTTGCATTTAGGGCATTATCATGGTGTGTTAAAAAACTGGTTAAAACTACAGACGCAATATGAATGTTATTTCTTCGCGGCCGATTGGCATGCCTTAACTACGCATTATGAACAGCCGGGCTTGATCAAAACGCATACGCGTGAAATGATTATTGATTGGTTGGCGGTGGGTATTGATCCTCAACAAGCCTGTATTTTTGTGCAATCGGATGTGTCGGAGCATGCGGAGTTGCATCTATTATTGTCGATGATAACGCCGGTGGGTTGGTTAGAACGTGTTCCCACCTATAAAGATCAACAGCAAAATTTAAAAGACAAGGCATTAGACACGTATGGTTTTTTGGGTTATCCCGTTTTACAGTGTGCCGATATTTTAAGCTACCAAGCGAAATGGGTGCCGGTAGGGGAAGATCAAGTTTCCCATCTTGAAGTGGCACGTGAAATCATACGACGTGTTAATTTTTTATACCATACCACCTTGCCCGAACCGCAACCATTATTAACAGAAACCGCTAAATTGCCTGGTTTAGATGGTCGAAAAATGTCTAAGTCTTATCACAATGTGATAGGCTTGCGCGAATCAGCCGAGTCAATCACGCAAAAAATAAAAACCATGCCGACCGATCCTGCACGTGTAAAACGCAGCGATCCAGGGGATCCCGAAAAATGTCCTGTCTGGAATTTGCATAAAATATATTCAGACACCGCCACCAAAGAATGGGTTAATAGCGGATGTCGCAGTGCAGGCATTGGTTGTTTGGATTGTAAAAAAGCGGTGATAACAGAAGTGTTACTAGAGCAAGCGCCCATCATTGAAAAAGCGGCGCAATTAAGCGCTGATCCCGATTATGTGAATGATGTCATGGCACAAGGTTGTAAACGCGCCAAAATACAAGCAAGAAAAACCTTAGACATCGTAAAAACGGCCATGGGATTATGAGTGAATAGTATGAATACAGCGGTCATAGAACACATAGAAAATACACTTCCAGAAGACATGCGTATTCTGGTCGGCGGTCAACTGATGACCGAACTGCCGCAGGATCTATATATACCACCCAATGCCTTGGCCATTTTTTTAGAAGAAATGTTTGAAGGCCCCTTGGATTTATTGTTATATCTTATTCGCAAACAAAATCTAGATATTTTAAACATTCCCATTGCTGAAATTACACGTCAATATATGACATATGTTGAGTGGATGAAAAAAGTGCAATTAGAATTGGCGGGAGAGTATTTATTAATGGCCGCATTATTGGCCGAGATTAAATCCCGCATGTTGTTGCCACGTCATGAAACGGCGTTGGAAGAAGAAGCCGATCCGCGCGCAGAATTGGTGCGTCGTTTACAAGAATATGAACGTTATAAAGAAGCGGCAGAACGTTTAGACACCTTGCCGCGCTTAGGTCGAGATTTTTTTATTGCAGGCACGACAAAACAAGCGTGGGAACCGCGTATTGTGCATCCAGAAGTGGATTTAAATGAAGTATTATTGGCTTTAAAAGAAGTCATGCAACGTGCGCAATTATTTGAGCAACATCATATTGGCCGTGAGCCATTATCGGTGCGCGAAAAAATGTCGGAATTATTGGACGTGATTAACAATTGCACAGGATTTATTTTATTTACGTCTTTATTTAAAGTGGAACAAGGGCGTCGTGGTGTGGTGGTGACATTTTTAGCCATTTTGGAGCTATTAAAAAGCGGTTTGATTGATTTTATTCAAACTGAACCATTTGCACCTATTCATGTGAAAAAAGTGAGTTTATCTGAGCCGGAAGAAGTGGTCGAGGAGTATGTATGAACAAGTCATTAAAAGAAATTTTAGAAGCTGTCTTATTTGCAGCGGCAGAACCCATGTCTTTACAGCGTATTTTAACGTTGTTTGAATCACATGAACAACCCAGCCTTGACGAATTAAAGGCCGCATTACAACAAATCCAAGAAGAGTCATCAACACGTCCCGTTCGTTTACACGAAACCGCCAATGGTTATGTTTTTTGGGTCGAACCTGATTTTAGTCCGTGGGTCAGCCGATTATGGGAAGAAAAACCACAACGCTATTCCCGCGCTCTGCTAGAAACCTTAGCCATTATTGCCTATCGCCAACCCGTCACTCGCGGTGAAATTGAAGATATACGCGGCGTGGCCGTCAGTAGTGAAATGATCAAAACATTGTTAGAACGCGAATGGTTGCGCGTGGTTGGCCAAAAAGATGTGCCGGGTCGTCCCTCTTTATATGCAACCACACGTCAATTTTTAGATTATTTTGGTCTAAAAAGCTTAGAAGATTTGCCTGCGTTGTCTGATTTGCGCGAATTGCCAGAAATGACACAATTGCCGTTGGAGTTGCCTAGTGAGGCGGAGAATATTGTTCTTGGCGAAGAGATGACGGCGGAGGTTATCTTAGGGGAAAATCTTAGCGAAGAAAGTGCTGGTGTAAACGCCAACGAAAAAAGTGTTGATGAAGAAAATACGCATGAAGAAGCCAACCTCTCATCATAAAGTATTCTCAGCCGGTTCGAGAGAGATAATCAATCGTTGTCCCAATGCTGCCGCTGCTTTTTCTAACTGTTTCAGACTCGGCCAATGACGCGGATCCTCCAATCTTGCTGCCGCAGGCCAGGATGTTTGAAGTATACGCGCAAGCTCAGCAACCGTACGATTTCCTTTTGCAAAATGAACAAGCAATGCAGCTTGGACTCTTGCTGAAGGGGCGATCAGATAGGCATTTTTAATGTTGGACGGTTGTGGGATGTTAAAGTTTTCATCGATTCTGCCTTCTAAGGTAAGGGTCAACACTTCAGAAGCATTAAACAATGCTTCTTCTAAACTTGCACCTTCCGTCACCGCTTCGTCTAAATCAGGAAATTCAACTAAATAACGATGATCCTGTGGATTAAGTTGAATATTTGCTGGATATAATATTTTCATTTCAATTTCACGCCTGTTTGTCTTTCAATTGTCGCCAGTAATCCTTTACCTAATTCACGCTTTCCGTGTATCGGAACAGTTGTCCGGAGGGAGTCTTTTCCCATACGATAATGACTGCCATTGATGCGCAGTACTTTCCAGCCATGATGCTCTAGTATTTCAAGGACCTGTTTGCCATTCATTTATGATATACCATTTTTGATATATTTTCAAGCATCATATCATATTCATTTTCATTATCAACCACTTTATTGTAAAATACCCTTTTGCTTTCAATCTGGAGTCTCGTTGTGTTAAGTACCGTACAACTCACCATGCAGTTCGGCCCTAAACCCTTGTTTGAAAATGTCAGTGCCAAATTTAATGAAGGCAATCGTTATGGCTTGATTGGTGCCAATGGTTGTGGCAAATCTACGTTTATGAAGATTTTAAGTGGCGTTTTGCAATCATCAGCAGGGCAAGTGGTGGTGCCGCCTCAGGTACGTTTGGCTTCTTTAGGGCAAGATCAATTTGCGTTTGAAGAATATACCGTACTGGATACGGTTTTAATGGGACACGCGGAACTATGGAAAATTAAGCAAGAGCGTGACCGTGTTTATTCCTTGCCGGAAATGACCGAAGCCGATGGTATTTATGCGGGTGAACTGGAATCACATTTTTCAGAATTAAATGGTTATACGGCTGAATCCAGAGCCGGTGAGTTATTATTGGGCGTGGGTATTCCGATTTCTTATCATCAAGGTTTAATGAAAGCCGTTGCACCGGGTTTAAAATTACGCGTATTATTAACACAAGCATTGTTTGCTGATCCTGATGTATTATTATTAGATGAACCCACCAACAACTTGGACATTCACACCATTGCGTGGTTGGAAAGTGTTTTAAATGAACGCAAATCTACAATGATCATCATCTCCCATGATAGACACTTTTTAAATGCCGTTTGTACGCACATGGCTGATTTGGATTATGGCACATTGCGAATTTATCCAGGCACGTATGATGATTATATGTTTGCTTCCACACAAGCCCGTGAAAAACTTTCTGCGGAAAATGCACGTAAAAAAGCCAAAGTGGCAGAGCTACAAGACTTTGTTAGCCGATTTTCTGCCAATGCCTCTAAAGCAAGACAAGCCACTTCACGCGTCAGACAAATAGAAAAATTAAAAGTGGAAGATGTGGTTCTTTCTAGCCGTAAAAGTCCATTTATCCGCTTTGAATTGGATAAGAAAATATATCGTCTTGCAGTGGAATTGCATGGAATAACCCAAGGTTACAATGCGGCCGCTCCTTTGTTTAAAGACTTCGATCTTACCGTTGAAGTGGGCGAAAAAGTCGCTATTATCGGCGCCAATGGTGTGGGTAAAACAACCTTGCTGCGTACCTTAATGAATCAATTACCACCACAAAAAGGCACGCTACGTTGGTCTGAAAATGCGCAGCTCGGCTATTATGCTCAAGATCACGCCTCTGATTTTGAAGAAAAGGTAAGTCTGTATGATTGGATGGATCAATGGGGCAAGCAAGAAGATGATGAACAAGTCATCCGTGGCACCTTAGGCCGCTTATTATTCGCGCGCGATGACATCGGCAAGCCCGTACAGGTATTGTCTGGCGGTGAACAAGGACGCATGTTATTTGGTAAAATTATGCTGACCAAACCGAATGTCATCATCATGGATGAACCCACCAACCACATGGACATGGAGTCCATTGAAGCTTTAAATTACGCCTTAGAAACGTATCTAGGCACCTTGATTTTTGTCAGTCATGATCGCGAATTTGTATCATCATTGGCTACTCGCATTATTGAGATTAAGCCTGAAGGTATTGTGGATTACAAAGGCACGTATGATGAATATTTGCGTAGTCAAGGGATTGAAGGTTAGAGCAAGAGAGGGGATCTAGTCGTCATTTCTTTACGTCAAATGTAATGAAGAAAAGGTCTTACTTGATTTCATGTCCCCTCTCCCGCTGGCGGGAGAGGGGTAGGGTGAGGGTGGTTCAATCGTCTACCAAAATCTGTTCATCATCATTGTCATTATCACCATCATCTTGCACTTTCGTAGGCTTGAGCACACCCACATGCGTTTGCCATTGATTCATAATATAACAGAACAACTCAGCTGTTTTTTGTGTGTCATACAACGCAGAGTGCGCTTGATCAGGGTCAAAAGAAATATCAGCGCAATGTATAGCGCGTGCGAGCACCGTTTGTCCAAAAGCCAAACCAGACAAGGTTGCTGTGTCAAACAGAGTGAATGAATGAAAAGGCATTCTTTTTATTTTTAAACGTTTAACGGCGGCTTTAATAAAACCCATGTCAAAAGAGGGATTGTGTCCCACCAAAACAGCGCGATGACAACCTGTTTTCCTCAATTCTTTTTGCACATGTTCAAATAATTGGGAAATGGCTTTTTCTTCACTGATGGCCATGCGGAAAGGATGAAAAGGATCAATGCCAATAAATTTTAATGCGGCCGCATCTAAGTTAGCACCCGGAAAAGGATCGATATGATAATGCACGGTTTCTCCAGCATAGAGCATGCCCTTGTCATCCATATGCACAACCACGGCGGCCAGCTCCAACAAAGCATCGGTTTTGGCCCGAAAGCCAGCGGTTTCCACATCAATCACCACGGGTAAAAAACCACGGAAACGATGGGCAATGGGATGTTTTTGAGCGGGCATGCCTATTCCTTAGCTGTAAAGCCTTACACTAGCGTTTACGGGTTTAATAGTCAAGCGCAAGATCACAAAAGAGGCTGCCAATGTTTCAAGGCCGACAATGAAAACTGGGTTTTAAAAGAAGGATGTAATTTTTCCAGGGCAGATAACGCCAGACGACGATAAGTGGTCAGTTTTCCACCAAAAACAGATAATAAAGGTGCGTTTTTTACGTTGCTCAGTTCTAATAAATAATCACGCGTGATTTTGCTGGGATCTGTTTTTCCGTCATCCAATAAAGGACGTACACCACTGAATGAACCGCATATTTGTGTAGACATGATCGGCGTTTGAAAATAGGTATTGACGACCTGGCATAAATATTCAATTTCAGCATTGCTGATTTTAGCGTGTGCAGGATCGCCGTGATAAGGAATATCGGTGGTGCCGATGAGTGAGAACTCTTTTTTATAAGGTAAAACAAAGACCACGCGCCCATCGGTGTGTTGCAGCGTATACGCATGATCGCCAGCATATAATTTAGGCACGATGATATGACTGCCTTGGACTAGGCGTACTTTTTGTTTGGTGGGTAAACCTTGTTTTTGTAGAAAATCGCTGACCCAAGGTCCCGTCGCATTGATTAATGCTTTGGCGCGAATAGATGGTTGTGCGGTGTGGATGAGCCATTGTGCGTTGCTGACTTCTACACATTCCACTTTGGTATGAATACGAACGTCCGCGCCTTTTTTTTGTGCATATAACGCGTTTAATCTGACCAAATGGGCATCATCAACCAAGCAGTCACTGTAGGTAAAGCCGCGTGTCAATGAGGGTTTTAAAATGGTTTGACTCGTTAAGTCGATGGCTTTGGATGAGGGGAGTGTGGTATTTTTTCCCAAATGATCATAGATCCATAAACCCATTCGGATCATGGTGTATGATCGTAAATGCGACGCATGTGGCAATATAAACGAGATGGGATGTATCGTATCTGGCGCCATGTGTAATAAAATTTCGCGTTCAGTCAACGAAGTACGCACTAAATGGAATTTATATTGTTCTAAATAGCGCAAGCCGCCATGAATGAGCTTGCTACTGCGTGAGGAGGTCTGACTGGCCAGATCATCTTGTTCAAATAAACAAACAGACAAACCCAAATCAGCCGCCAATGCAGCAATACCTGTGCCATTAATACCGCCGCCAATAATGGCGAGATCCACTGTATCCATGAGATTGCTTTATTTATAATACGTCATACAATCATCATACTATAGATTAAATGCATAAAAAGAGCGACCATGCCTACGCATATTCTTGCCATCGATCAGGGAACCACTAGCACTCGCGCGATGATTTTTAATCAAAGCATGCAAGTGGTCAGCGTGGCGCAACGTGAATTGACACAACATTTCACGCAAGACGGTTGGGTCGAACATGATCCGGAACACATTTGGCGTGACGTGATAGACACCTGTCAGCAAGCACTGATGCAAGCCAAACTGCAAGCTCAAGATATCGTTGGCATCGGTATCACCAATCAACGTGAAACCAGTGTTATTTGGAATAAAAAAACCGGTGAAGTGTTAGCGCCCGCCATTGTCTGGCAAGATCGACGCACAGCGGCTTATTGTGAAACATTAAAAGCCCATGAACCGATGATTGCAGCAAAAACGGGTTTATTGTTAGATCCTTATTTTTGTGCCAGTAAAATTCGTTGGTTTTTAGATCATGTTCCCCACGCGGTCAGTTTAGCGCAAAAAAACGCATTGGCCTTTGGTACCATAGACAGTTTTCTATTATGGCGTTTAACCGATGGACGTGTGCATGCAACGGATGCCAGTAATGCAGCGCGTACATTAATATTTAATATTCATGAGAACCAATGGGATGAAGAGTTACTGCAATTATTTAATATTCCAGCCAGTATATTGCCCAAGGTGGAGGACAATGTGACAGTGTTTGGTCACACCGCACCGCATTTATTTGGCGCAGCCATTCCCATTTTAGCAATGGCCGGTGATCAACAAGCCGCGTTAGTGGGACAAGCGTGTTTTTCTCCTGGAATGATTAAATCCACTTACGGCACCGGTTGTTTTTTGGTCATGAATTTAGGTGAAAAACCACTATTATCACGCCATCGTTTATTAACAACCATCGCGTATCGTTTACAAGGCAAAAACACCTATGCGTTAGAAGGCAGTATTTTTATCGCCGGTGCAGCTGTGCAATGGTTGCGTGATGCCATGCATTTAATTGCCCATGCCAATGAAACCGAAAACATTGCCAAAGCCGTGCAGGATATGCAAGGTGTTTATTTAGTTCCCGCATTTACTGGTTTAGGCGCGCCTTATTGGGATCCTTTGGCACGCGGTGCGATCTTGGGCTTAACGCGCTATACGGGCGTGGCACATATTGTGCGTGCCGCATTAGAGTCCGTATGTTATCAAACGCGTGATTTATTAACGGCCATGCGACAAGACACGGGTTTGTCTTTAAGCACATTACGCGTGGATGGTGGCATGGTGCATAATGATTGGCTGATGCAGTTTTTAGCCGATATTCTGCAAACGACGGTTGAAAGACCGCATATGCAGGAAACCACTGCATTGGGTGTGGCATTTTTAGCGGGTTTGGGCGCGGGATGGTTTAAAGATTTGGATGATATTGAGCAGCATTGGCAGCAACAATATATTTTTTCCCCCTTACTAACGATGGCTAAGGCCGACATCCTTTATAGTGGTTGGCAAGATGCGATCGAGCGCGTGAGATCAAAGGATCAAACGCTCGTAAGGCCATTTCAGCAAGGGAAGCCATGAAGGATCAGGTGCATATGCCAACAAACACCCCGCGCGTTCTCCGGATAACGCGCCCGAGCCACATATTTTAATCGCGGCTTGTGCGGGTAAGGCATGAATTTTTTCACGTAAAAAAGAGGGGACAACGTCTATTTTTTCTAATAAAAGCTGATTGTGTTTGATCAATGTCGCAATGTGCTGGGGCTCATGTAAAATGGCGTTTAATAATTGCAATGTTGTGTTTTTAAATTTATCTTGTAACGCGCGATCATTTTCCAATGTTATTTTTGCTTTGTCCACACATGCTTTGGTGGTATTGTCAGGTTGACCACTGAACAGCAAATAAAAAGGCAATGCATTGATGGTGGGGGTAAGTTGAGGCAATGTTTGCCACGTTCCTTGAGTAAAACACACGGCTTGACCCGTTAACGCCACCGCAATATCTAAGCCACTGGAACGACCGTGTTGCCGGTCTTCGGCTTGTTTGGCCAATGACCACAGTGCATCGCTGCTCAATTCTTGTTGATAATATTGCAGCACGACTTGACACAATCCGACAATTAATGCCGCTGAAGAACCCAAACCACTGCCCATGGGAATATGGCTATCAATATCGAGTTGAAAGCCTTGTTTGGGTTGAACCGGCAACTGAGCCAGTATTAATGCTAATGTATGCGGAATAAGGCCCGCTTGGCGTGATAAATCGGACAAATCCCAAATGCGATCTTGATAACGGATCTGTGGTGTATCTATCGGTGTTAAAGAAACACGCAAATATTTGGGAACAGGCACGGCCAACGCCGGCGCGCCGTATACAACGGCATGTTCGCCGGAAAGGATCAATTTAGCCGGTACTTGGATGGTTATCATTAATTAATGCGTTCTCTGCACCATGCACTGTGCGACGTCCTGTAGGTTTGCAAAATTATAGGACGTTGCTTTAAGATGGTACAGTGCTTTTTGATATGTTTCTTCAACCATTGCCTTTGCGCTCACCAATCCAGCAATAGATGGGTATGTGGCATGCGAAACATCCATCACACTATTAATGTCCAATATATCATCTTGAATTTGAAAAGCCAGACCAATGCAATCTGCAAACTGTTGCAAATGTGCCAGCACATCCGCATCATCACAACGACTGGCCAGCGCGGCCAATTTTAAACTGGCGCCTAACAATAAGCTGATTTTAAGATGATAAATATATTGCAAGTCTTCCACTTGTGGTTTGTTAGAAAGTAATTTTAAATCCAACGCTTCGCCACCGGTCATTCCAAATGAACCCATGGTGTGTGCCAGTACTTTGGTCATCATCAATTGCTGTTTGGCAGACACATGTTCATTTTCATCCGTTAACAACTCTAATGCCAAGCCCAATAATGCATCTCCAGCCAAAATGGCACTGGCCTCACCAAAGGCCACATGACAGGCAGGTTGGCGACGATGAATATTGCCATTGTCTAAAGCGGGCAAGTCATCGTGAATTAAAGACGCTGCTTGCATCATTTCAACCGCACATGCACAACGATCGAGCAATTCAGGATCGGCGCCCAAGGTTTCACCCACGGCATAGGTGAGCGCTGCACAAATATGCCCACTGTTATTTAAGGCAGCATAACGCATGGCGCGATGCAGTTCTTTAGGCTCTTGTTGGTGTGAAGGAAGATAACGATTTAAGGCGTGTTCAATGCGCTCCTGCGCTTGTTCTAAATAGTGATCATCATTGGTCATTATATTTCTCCTACTTTGTACAAGATCGTCCCGTAAGATCCATTATCCTACAATTAAGGTTTGCTTAGCAATAGGGAAGTTAATTGAATTAGTTGTATGTCACAGACGATATATCCCGTTTTCGCAAAAAGTATGTAATAATGTCGGTTTCCGTTGGTTAAGTACGTATCGGTAAGAGGCTTTTTTATCATGTTCACGGCAAATATTCCATTGGCCCACGTGGGACCCGTTAAAATCACTGGTCAAGAAATGGACGAGGAAGTTATGGTTCCCATGGCGACGTATGAGCAGCCATTGTGGCCATCCACCAATCGTGGTGCAAAAGTATCGCGTTTGGCGGGTGGTATTGCGGTGACGGTTAAAGATGATCGGATGACGCGATCCGTTTTGTTAGAAGCCCCCAGTGCGGAACAAGCCATTTTTGTGTCGCAAGATGTTTTTAATCAATTTGATAGTCTGGCGGCTATTGTGTCTAAAAACAGTCGATTTGCTAAGTTATTGGATGTGTATACACAGGTGACGGGGCCGTTGATTTTTATCCGGTTTGAGTTTGCCTCGGGCGATGCGTCGGGTCATAATATGGTGACTTACGCCTCACAATTATTAATGGAATGGTTGTTGGTTCATTATCCGCAACTAGAATATGTGTCGGTATCGGGCAACTATTGTTCGGATAAAAAAGCAACGGCTGTCAATGGTATTTTAGGTCGTGGTAAATATGTAGTGGCGGAAGTCACGATTTCAGAGGCGTTGTGTTTAAAATATTTACGCACCACACCGCAAAAAATTGTGGATTTAAATATCAAAAAAAATCTCATTGGGACATTGTTGGCCGGTGGCATACGCAGCGCCAATGCGCATTTTGCTAATATTTTATTAGCGATTTATTTGGCCACAGGACAAGATGCCGCCAATATTATTGAAGGCTCGCAAGGGATTGTTTACACCACCGTTAAAAATGACGATTTATATTTTTCTGTGACATTACCCAATATTATTGTTGGCACGATAGGCAATGGTAAAGATTTGGATTTTGTAAAACAACACTTAGAAGCGCTGGGTTGTTTGGCCAAAAGAGAGCCTGGGGCCAATGCGCGTCGTTTGGCCATCATTACAGCCGCAACGGTATTATGTGGTGAATTGTCATTGCTTGCTGCATTGACCAATCCAGGTGAGTTAATGCGTAGCCATTTATTAATGGAGCGAAAAACGCGTGCAAATTAAAGAGCAAGTCGTGATCTTGGTGGACGAACACGATAATCCCATCGGCGAGTCAGAAAAATTATTGGCGCATCAACAAGGCTTGTTGCATCGTGCTTTTTCCGTGTTTATTTTTCGTCAATACGAAGGTCAACAGCAATTATTATTACAAAGACGAGCGCTGCATAAATATCATTGCGGTGGATTATGGACCAATACCTGTTGCAGTCATCCTTATCCTGACGAAGACACCTTGGTGGCTGCCAAGCGACGTTTGTTTGAAGAAATGTCTTTAACCACGCCGCTGAAAGCGGTGGGGGCGTTTAAATATCGCGCAGAATTTGACAATGGTTTGTGTGAACATGAGTTTGATCACGTATTTGTAGGCATGGCGGCGAATGATGTGATGGTGATAGTTGATCCAGAGGAAGTGATGACTTATCGTTGGATGAGTGTGGACGCAGTGCAAGCGGATTATCAGGCCCATCCACAGCAATATACACCATGGTTTTCATCCGCATTAGACTTGGCGTTGGCAGCAAGACAAGATAACTTACAGAGACAATGAGCGAGGGGACATGAACACGGTCGGCATTGATAAAATCAGTTGTTATACACCTCAATATTATTTGGATTTGGTCACCTTGGCGCAGATGCGCAGTGTGGAAGTAGAAAAATATTATAAAGGTTTGGGACAATATCAAATGAGCATTTTGCCATTGAATGAAGATATTGTGACCATGGCCGCCAATGCCGCACATCGTTTATTAGACGGGCACGATCTTTCGCACATTGATACGGTATTGTTTGCTACCGAATCGAGTTTAGATCAATCCAAAGCCGCTGGCATGTTTGTGCATCAATTATTGGGATTGCCACATACCTGCCGTGTGATGGAAATAAAACAAGCCTGTTATGCCGGCACCGCGGCATTGCAAATGGCGGTGGCATTGGTGCAACAACAACCGGATAGACAAGTGTTGGTGATTGCGTCTGATTATGCTTTTTATGGATTTAATTCAACCGGTGAATCATCACAAGGTGCCGCAGCGGTTGCGATGTTAATTAAAGTCAATCCACGTTTATTGGCCATTGATAAAGAATCTGCTTATTATGCCAAAGACGTGTTTGACTTTTGGCGGCCGCCATATTCAGAAGTGCCCATTGTCGATGGTAAATATTCATTAATGGTCTATTTAGATGTTGCCAAAATCACCTGGAAAGCCTATTGCGACAAATCGGGTCGTGGGTTTTTAGATCATGCACAATTTTGTTATCACAATTCTGTGCCACGTTTGGTTGAAAAAGCGCATCAAGTGATTGCGGATTTAAGTCATGTGGATCTTCCCAGTGATGCCTTAGAACATTATGTGCAACCTTCTTTACGTTATAGCAGGCAAATTGGCAATTGTTATACTGCTGCATTATTTTTAGGCATCGCCTCTATGTTTGATCATTACCAAGGTGATTTAAGTCATCAACGCATTGGATGTTACAGTTATGGTTCGGGTTGTGTGGGTGAGTTTTTTAGCGCAGTGGTGCAACCAGGATATCAAGACGTATTAGACACCGATTATCATCAAACCTTGGTAAACACGCGACAGGCCTTAACACCAAAGCAATACGAACATTTTGGACGTTTCCATGAGCACGATGCAGAAGCGTTGGCGTCGCGGGAAATTGAACAAAATAATGCAGGAACATTTAGCCTTTTGCGCATTGAACGGCACAAACGTATTTATCATCGTACAGGATCGTGACCATGTGGCAATGCTCTGCACCGGGCAGTGTCATGCTGACGGGCGAACATGCGATATTAAATGGTGAGGCGGCATTGGTGGCGGCGGTGGATAAGCGTATCACAGTACAATTAACACCACGCACGGATGACAAAATTATTATTCACAGTGAACGATTGGGTGAATATACAACGTCTTTATCGACATTAAAATCAACACCACCGTTTGAATTTGTATTGAATAGTTTAATTTTACTTAAAGATAAAATAAATACCGGTTTGGAATTAAATATTCTTAGTGATTTTTCGCATCAAGTGGGTTTGGGTTCTTCGGCAGCGTGTACGGTTGCCACCTTGGCTGTTATATCACATTGGCAAGGTATGACTGTTGATTTAAATACATTGTTTTTACAAGCCCGATCTATTATTCAAACCACTCAAGGTCGAGGTTCTGGTGCGGATGCGGCAGCCAGTATTTTTGGCGGCGTGGTGCATTATCAAATGGAACCATTGCTCCTTGAAAAGTTACCTTATATTCCACCCGTGGTTTTAGCGTACTGTGGATACAAAACATCCACCGCGCAAGTGATAGAACGAGTGCGCGCAGCACAACAGCATCATCCACAGGCGTATCACCGTTGGTTTGAACAAATAGGCCGTTGCACACAAAAGGCTAAACAAGCCATTAGGTCGCAAGATTGGGCATTATTAGGCGCTATTTTTACAGAACATCAATCGTATCAAACGGCGATGCAATTAAGTGATCCAACGTTGGATCATATGATCAAGATATTAAATGCCGAACCGAATATTGCGGGCGCGAAAATAAGCGGTTCGGGTTTAGGCGACTGTGTAATGGGCGTTGGTCATTTATCAAATGACATTTCGTGGCAAGTATTGCCTGTTGCATTATCAACGCAAGGATTATCTTTTCTTTTTTTGTAGCATCAACGTGCCAGTTGTCTGCAACTGATCTACGCCAGCCTTTACTATTGGGGATTGTTTCAAGTGAAAATCAGCGAGGAAAAAATGAGTAATGTATCTTATCAATATATATTACAACAAGCAAAAAGCCGTCTATCCACCGTCAGCAATGAATCGGTGTGTTTAGACGTTGAAGTACTATTGGCACATGCCGCCAATTTTTCACGTGCACAATTATGGACGCATGCTGAACAACCCATTAAGCCGACGGTATTACAATTGTTTGAACGTTTATTACAACGTCGCATGAATGGAGAGCCGGTGGCGTATATTTTAGGTGAAAAAGAATTTTGGTCTATGATGTTACGCGTCACACCTGATACATTAATTCCACGACCAGAAACAGAATGTTTGGTTGAAGAAGTATTAAAATGTGCAGATCATACGACGATACGTGTGTTGGATCTGGGAACCGGAACAGGTGCGATTGCATTGGCGCTTTCTAGGGAAAGACCGGCGTGGCAGATCACCGCTGTAGATATCAGTGCGGCTGCTTTAGAGATTGCAAAATACAATGCGCAAAAACACGCCATTTCTAATATTATATTTCTCCAAAGCGATTGGTTCAGCGTTATCGATACTACAAGTCAATTCCATATTATTTTGAGTAATCCACCGTATATTAGAAATAATGATCCGCTCATGGCACAAGGCGATGTCCGTTTTGAACCAAAACAGGCTTTATTGGCAGGAGAGCAGGGACTCGATGCGTATCAGCAGATTATTACGCAAAGCAAGTTCTTCTTATTACCACAAGGTTATTTACTATTGGAGCATGGCTATAATCAAGCGTCAGTGATCCAATCATTGTTACAACAATCTGATTTTTGCAATATACAAACAACAACCGATTATGCAGGTATTGAACGGATCACTAAAGCGCAAATGCTCGCATAAAAGTCAATTAAGCGTTTGCTTCATTAAGCATTTTAATGTAAATTAGGTGCATAGACAACATAAGGGTTTACTGGGATGAAAGTCACCATTTATGGGGCAGGATATGTGGGTTTGGTTACCGCAGCGTGTCTTGCTGAAATCGGTCATGATGTATTATGCATTGAAACCAATGCACAAAAACTGGCGTTGTTAGAACAAGGGCAGTGTCCCATTTATGAACCTGGATTAGAAGCGCTCTTAGAGCGTAATCAGCGTGAAAGACGCTTACGTTTTACCAATAACGGTATTGAAGGTGCGCTATTTGCGCAAGTGCAATTTATCGCGGTAGGAACTCCTTCGGCAGAAGATGAGTCAGCGGATTTAACGGCGGTTTATGCCGTTGCTAAAACCATTGCCACCCATATTAAAGAGTCTGTGGTGATTGTGAATAAATCCACTGTGCCTGTGGGCACAGCCAAAGCGGTTAAGGCGTATGTGGATGAGATCTTGCAAGCACGCGCTGTATCCTTGGATGTTCAAGTGGTTTCTAACCCAGAATTTCTTAAAGAAGGTGTGGCGGTTGATGATTGTTTGCAACCCGATCGCATTATAGTGGGCGTTGAACAAGTCGCCGCTGAACAACGCTTAAAAAGCTTATATGCACCGCTTATTCAAGACAAACCTGAGAAATGGGTATGTATGGATCCCGCGTCGGCTGAATTAACCAAATATGCCTCCAATGCCATGCTTGCGACACGTATTAGCTTTATGAATGAATTAAGCCATTTGGCAGGCAGCACGGGCGCTGATATTGATCTGGTGAAAGTGGGCATGGGCATGGATCCACGCATTGGTCGTTTGTTTCTAAATGCAGGTTGTGGCTATGGTGGATCTTGTTTCCCCAAAGATGTGCGTGCATTATTAAAAACAGGTGAGCAACACGGCGTTGACTTGCCACTCATGAAAGCCACTGAACATGCCAACCAAAGACAAAAACAAGCATTGGTTGATAAAGTTGAACGTGTATTACAAGGTCAGTTACAAGGTAAAACCATTGCCGTTTGGGGCTTGGCCTTTAAACCACAAACCGATGATATCAGGGAAGCCCCCAGTCGCGTGTTATGTGAAGCGTTATGGCAAAAAGGTGCCATCGTGCAAGCATATGATCCGGTGGCAATGCCAAACTTTACACAAGCCTATCCAGGCCATACACAATTAAAATTAACGCAAACTGCTGCACAAGCGTTAGAAGGCGCGGTGTTGTTGGTGATTGTGACGGAATGGGACGAATTTAAAAAAGCAGACTTATTCAACATTGCAACAAGTTTAAGTAAACCCTATGTGATTGATGGACGTAACATCTGGCAACCGCAAGCGGCAGCGGCGGCGGGTCTACAATATTATGGGATTGGACGAGGATTAACAGTATGATGATACGTAAAGCCGTATTTCCGGTGGCTGGTTTTGGAACACGATTTTTACCGGCAACCAAAGCCAATCCTAAAGAAATGCTACCGATCGTGGATAAGCCACTGATCCAATATGCGGTGGAAGAAGCGATTGCCGCAGGTATTACGGAATTGATTTTTGTAACCAATAGCAGTAAGCGTGCGATTGAAGATCACTTTGATGTTAATTTCGAATTAGAACAATTGTTGATCCAAAAAAATGATTTATTGCGTTTAGATACTGTACAACAAATTTTGCCTGCGGGCGTGCGTTGTGTTTACGTCAGGCAATCGGCACCCAAAGGCTTGGGGCATGCGGTATTATGCGCGCGTGAAGTGGTTGGTGATGAACCCTTTGCGGTGATTTTGGCAGATGATCTGATTGATGCAACGCCCGAAAATTGTTTACAACAATTGTTAAAAACCTACGTGCAAATGCAAGCACGTGGCGTGATTGCCGTTGAAAGCGTGCCCAAACAAGAAACACGCAAATATGGTATTGCCGCCGTTGATCAAATGGACTTGAATCAGGCACAAGTACTGCGCGGTATCGTTGAAAAACCCGCTCCCAAAGATGCGCCTTCCTCATTTGCGGTGGCTGGTCGTTATATATTGCCACCCACAATTTTTAATTATTTAGAACATTTGCATCCAGGTACTGGCGGTGAAATTCAATTAACCGATGCCATTGCACAATTATTGCGTCATGAACCTGTTTATATGTTGCCTTTCGCAGGTCATCGTTATGATTGCGGTAGCAAGTTGGGCTATATCCAAGCGACGATCAATTATGCCTTAAAACATGAGGAAATTGGCGAAGCATTAGCGCAATATTTGCAGCAGTTAAAACAGCATAAAACACGGGCGGTTGAATAAAGCTGTAAAACATTGTTGCATAAAGGCAGGAGAGAGCGCTGTCATACCGCGACTTGATCGCGGTATCCACTTTGCAGTGAATATCAACTCAAATGAAGTTGATATGAACCTCTAAAGTCTCTGCAAAGTGGACCCCGAGATCAAGTCGCGGGGTGACAAGCCCATGAGAAAAGTGTCACAACATATCGTGCTTATTCCGCCCTCATATGCGGAAACAAAATCACATCTCGAATAGACGGTGAATTGGTCAATACCATGACCAATCGATCGATCCCAATCCCAACGCCAGCAGTTGGTGGTAGACCATACTCCAATGCAGTCACATAATCAGCATCGAAAAACATGGCTTCTGCATCGCCCGCTTCTTTTTCTGCCACTTGTGCATAAAAACGTTCCGCTTGATCTTCTGGATCATTTAACTCCGAAAATCCATTCGCCAATTCACGTCCACCGATGAAAAATTCAAAGCGATCGGTGACAAACGGATTGTGATCATTGCGTCTGGCCAGTGGTGATACCTCTGTGGGATAGGCGGTAATAAAGGTGGGTTGATGCAAATGATGTTCAGTGGTTTTGTCAAAAATTTCCATCTGAATCTTACCCAAGCCCCAGGTGGGTTTTAGATTGATATGTAAAGTAGCCGCCAATTGTTTGGCTTGTTCCAGGTCGTCTAACTGTGTTTTAGAAATATCTGGATTAAAATGACAAATCGACTCTAATACACTCATGCGTACAAACGGTTGAGAAAAATTCATCTTTGTGTCTTGATAATCAAACTGCAAGGTTCCTAACACTTTTTCGGTGACGGTTCTAATTAATTCTTCCATCAAGTCCATCGCTGAATCGCAATCCGCATAGGCTTGATAATATTCTAACATGGTAAATTCAGGATTATGTCTGGTAGATAAGCCTTCATTGCGGAAATTGCGATTGATTTCAAACACACGTTCTAAGCCGCCGACCACTAAACGTTTTAAATACAATTCAGGCGATACGCGCAAATATAAATCCATACCTAACGCATTATGGTGTGTTACAAAGGGGCGTGCTGCGGCGCCACCAGGAATGACTTGCATCATGGGGGTTTCTACTTCCAGAAATTGTTGTGTAATTAAAAACTGGCGAATAGATTCAATAATCTGGCTGCGGCGTATAAACGTTTGTTTGGTGGTTTGATTGACCATCAAATCCAAATAACGTTGTCGGTAACATCGTTCTGTGTCTGCCAAACCATGGAATTTATCAGGTAACGGGCGCAAGGATTTACTTAGCAAGTGTGTGGCGTCTACTTTTAAAGTGAGCTCACCGGTTTTGGTTTTAAATAAATGGCCTTGTACGGCAATCACATCCCCAATGTCCCATTTTTTAAACTCTTCGTAGGATTCGCCTAGTTTTTCTTGTTGCACATACAATTGCATTTGGCCCGACATATCTTGAATATGCACAAAACTGGCTTTTCCCATCATGCGACGTGTCATAATGCGGCCAGCCAGGGTAAAGGTTTTACCTAAGGTTTCTAGTGCGCTGACATCCATTGATTGATAGGCATCTAATATTGTTTTTGCTAAACTATCTCGTTTAAAATCATTGGGATAGGCTTTATGCTGTACGCGCCAATTCGCCAGTTTTTCCTTACGGATTTTAATTTGTTCATTTTCATCTAACTCTAGAACAGGCGTATTTTGATCGATGGATCCGATGGTTGACATAATATGACCTTGATTTGACGATTTTACGGGCGAAATAGGGCTAGTTTAACGGAATTTCAGTGTAACGGCAATTGTTGCGTGTTGCGAACGAGACGAGACAAAAAACTTTACAAACAGTCTTCATTTAACGTACAATCTGCCCCAGGGATTTTATATTTAAAGCAAAGGGGCTTGTCCGGCATGGTTATTATTCGTTTATCGCGCGCGGGTTGTAAAGATCACCCATTTTATCATGTGGTTGTGACCGATAGTCGTAATCGTCGTGATGGTCGTTATATTGAGCGTATTGGTTATTTCAATCCAATGGCACGCGGTGCTGAATTACGCTTGTCATTAGAAATAGAGAAGGCGCATCAATGGGTTGCTAAAGGCGCTCAATTGTCTGACCGTGTTGCTCAGTTATTGAAAGAACACGTAGCTGCCGCTAAAAAAGCAGCTTAACCATGCAAGCGCGTCCAGGCGCTGATTGGCCATTCGTTATTGTTCCGGCTATTCCTCATCCAGTAGTGGTCGGACGATTTAATGCAGCTTTTGGTATAAAAGGCTGGATTAAAGTCCAATCGTTCACAGAACCCGCGGATCAAATATTTGATTACCGACCTTGGGTTATCGTGTATCAACAAAAATCATATCAAATTCAATGTGTCGAATGGCGCGTGCATCAAGCCGGTTTTGCGGTGCGTTTGCAAGATTGTAGTGACCGAAATTTGGCTGAAATGCTGGTTCGTTCTGAAATCATGGTGCCTGCGGTAGAATTGCCAGCCTTGAAACAAGGTGAATATTATTGGCGTGATCTGGAAGGTTTGAAAGTGATCAATCACAATGGTGTGGCGTTAGGGGTGATTGATTATTTGTTTGAGACAGGATCCAATGATGTCATGGTTGTTAAAGGCGACAAAGAGCGTTTTATTCCCTTTTTATTAGACGATGTTATTCTGCGTATTGATTTAAACACGCGCGAAATGCATGTGATTTGGGAGCTGGATTTTTGACCATGCAATGGGGTGTGATCACTTTATTTCCTGCTATGTTTTCAAGCCTTGAAGATCATGGCATCACAGGACGAGCGTGCCAGCGCAAATTGCTAGACATTACTTACTTTAACCCACGTGACTATACACAAGACAAACACCGCAGCGTCGATGATCGCCCGTATGGTGGCGGGCCTGGCATGGTGATGTGTGTGGAACCGTTGCTGGGTGCATTACAAGCCGCCAGAGCACAGATCACACAACCGGCGCCTTTACTGTATTTATCGCCGCAAGGGATCCCGTTAACCCAAAAACATGTACAACATTTGTCCACACAACCGGCGTTGTTGTTGTTGTGTGGGCGTTATGAAGGCGTGGATCAGCGATTTATTGATCACTATGTGGATGAGTCATATTCTATTGGCGACTATGTTTTAAGCGGCGGTGAATTGCCCGCAATGGTATTAATGGATGCCATCACGCGTTGGTTGCCAGGTGCCTTGGGCGATGACCAATCAGTGTTAGAAGATTCATTTGCACAGCGCATGTGTTTGGATCATCCGCATTATACGCGTCCACCGGAGAGTCTTGGACAAGCTGTGCCAGAAGTGTTGTTAAGTGGCGATCATCAAGCCATCGCACGTTGGCGTTTACAGCAGCGTTTATGTCGAACGTATCTACTCAGGCCTGATTTATTTGCTACAATGAGCTTGACGGCAGAAGAACAACGTTTGCTAGAAGAAGGCTTACAGAAAGATGATCATTAAATGGGCCAAAATCCTGCTGTGTGTGCTGAGTTTTTTTATATTTCCTTATGCTGAGGCTGCTCAAACATTACGCGTGATGACGTATAGCGCTTTTAATATAGACAAAAAACTGATTGAACGTTTTGAACAGCAACATGATGTCAACGTCTTATTTTTAAAAGCCAGCGATGCGGGTGAAATGCTCAATAAATTAATTTTAACAAGAGGGTATCCGGTTGCTGATGTGGTGATGGGGATTGATAATGTTCTACTCGGTAAAGCGTTAGAATATGATATTTTGTTACCGTATGTGTCGACAGTATATCCCGCACCTGATTTCGCACAGTTCACACCCAAAGGGTATTTAACCGCATTTGATTATGGCTTGGTCACTTTAAATTATGATAAAGCCTATTTTGCAAAACACTCTTTGCCATTGCCGACGCAATTAATGGATTTGGTGCAACCGCGTTATAAAGATTTATTGGTGGTGGAAGATCCTGCCAGCAGCAGTCCTGGTTTGGCATTTTTAATTACAACCATCCACAGTTTGGGGGAAGCCCGTGCCTGGCAGTTTTGGCAACAATTGCGCGATAATGGTGTGGAAATCACGCGAGATTGGACACAAGCGTACTATACTGAATTTAGCCGGCATGGCGGCAAGAGACCATTGGTGGTGGGTTATGCGACAAGCCCTCAAGCGGAATTATTTTATGCCAGCAATCCGATAAAAGAAAGCCCTATAGGCAATGTCAATATCAGTGAAGGTACTTTTTTACAAGTGGAAGGCTGGGGCGTGCTCAAAGGTGCAAAACAGCCGGTTTTGGCAAAACAATGGATTGATTATATGTTGTCTGAAGAGGTGCAAAAAAGCGTGATGACGCATGCCTGGATGTATCCCATACGTCAGGATGTGACGCCTTCATTGCAAGAACGTATGACTTTCACTGGCACAGTGACATCCGCCTTGCCGGCAAATACCATCCATCAATGGATCAAACGTTGGCGAGCGATCATGATCCAAGGCAAAAATGAATAATGTATTGAATTTTTATGTTCCCAGGATGGGGGTTAGATGAAACCAACTCGATTCATCATCAGATTAAAAAAAGCACTGCGACACTGGTTCTGGCGTACATTAACCCTGTCTATTTTATGTATTGCATTATTGTTGGTGAGCGCACAATTGTTGATGCGAGGACTGATCCATTCTGATTATGTGCAACAACAAGTACGTGCGAAATTAGATGAAATGCAATTACCGCAAGCCACCTTCGTATTGGATTGGCATGGTGTATGGCCGGTGGTGCGATTGCAACATGTGCAGTGGCATTTTGATAACAGTGGTGTTTTATCCTTGCCCTCCATGGATGTGGCTTTTTCATTGTGGCAATATATTCAAACCAAAACATGGGAGCCTGTGTGGATTTCCATTGATAATGCGCTAGTGACATTTCCTGCACAAGCACTAAAACAACTGGTTAATGAGCAGATCAATGCACAAGATAAAGATGCACTATTCCAACCGTTTGCCATTTTAGCCAATTTGCCTAAAATACGTATTCGCAATAGCATGGTGCAAGTCGGCAATGAGTTTAGTTGGACAATCGATGGACGATTTTCACAAGATAAACAAAAAAATCACGTGCAACTGCACTTGCAAAATGATCGCCATGACGCAACCGATCTCACGATAAAGTACGTTGGACAATTACAACAACCGGAAGATGCGCAAGCACTGATCAACTTACATTCTAGTGATGCAACGCTGGTTGCATTTGCTTCTTACTTGTTGCCTGAACAGTATGATTTGGCGTTAGACATACAAGATATTAATATTGATGCACAATTAAATTGGCAACAAAAACAATGGCAATTGATTAATACTGAATTTGATTTAAATGGGATTGAGGTCAATAAACGTGATTTAAGCAACGCGTGGTCTGCCGGAGAATTAAAAGGCGCGGTGCAATGGCACATTCAAGACAAGGATCATGCGCGTTTATATATCAAAGACATTGCATTAACACCTGAACAACGTGATGCAGAGGAACCCGTGACTTTGGCAGAAGATGTGGTGGTTGATTTTCTGCAACAAAATGATTTGCACACATGGACGGCGCAATTAAAAGCAACACAATTGCGTAGTATGGGTTGGTTGGACTTATTGGCAATTTGGGCTCCTCTTCCCGTCACGACGGCTGATTTTATTAAACAAGCACAACCAGACCTCTGGTTTTCTGAAATATCCGCACAATTTGCGCCAGCCACTGCGCAAAACCAAGGGTTTGATTGGCGTTTAAATACGCAAGTAAAAAACATTTCATGGTTGACGACCCAAAATATACCCGGCGTCACCCATCTTGCGGGTGCATTAGAAGGCAATGCATCCGGTGAGGGAACGTTTTATATCAATAGTACCAATGCCTCCATTGACGCCGAGCAAACATTGGGCATAGAACCCATGGATGAATTGACCATCACCGGCGCATTAAGCTGGGCCCTTGATAAAACTTGGTTGGTGAATTTGCAGGGATTTAATATTAAGAGTCCAAGTTTTGTGGCCAGTGGTGAAATGTTATTACAAGACATTGGAAAAGAAAGCCCCACGATTGATTTGCAGCTGGATTTTAATAACATGGCCATGTCAGAGGTGAAGTATTATTTACCCAAAAAGGTATTGCCTGAACGTTCATATGCATGGTTATACGGCGCCTTTGATAAAGGAATGATACAGCAAGGTCATGTGATATTACGTGGTTTATTGCAAGATTTTCCATATGATCAGGCACCGGGACAGTTTGAAGCCACCGCAGATGTGGTGAATGCGGATTTATACTTTGCGCCTGGTTGGCCCAAAGTGGAGCAAATTGACGGGCATGCGCAATTCATTAGTAATAAAATGATTATTCATTCATCCAAAGCGGTATTGATGAATAATCCAATGACCGGCATTGAAGTCACTATCCCACAAATGGGCGGGAGTCAAATCAAAGAAACGCTCACTGTCAAAGGACAAACACAAACCGATGCACAAATGGCAACCACTTTTTTGAAAAATACGCCGTTATGGTTAGATCTACAAAGTGATTTAGAACCACTCAATATGAATGGTAATGTTTTAGTGAATGTTTATTTTGAATTGCCATTGCAAGTGAATGTGCCATTGCAAACCCTGGAGGGGAGTGTCCAAACCAACGGATTACAGTTAAAAGTGCCAAATATTGGTTTACAATTTGAGAACCTAGACGGTATGGTTAAATTTACGCAAGATGGTTTATCTTCTGACCATTTAACTGCAACATATTTAGGACATCGTGCTAATTTTCAATTAAACACTGTACGACCTGATCCCAAAACACGTTATTTATCGGTTAATGCGGCAGGATCAGTTGCATTGTCAGTGTTAAAAAACTACGATCCTGATTTTAATATACCTGAAGTTGATGGACAGTTGGCGTATCAAGCGACACTCAATTATTATCACAAACCCAGCGAGACGCAACCGATTGCGCAATTAAAAGTCAACAGTGATTTAAATGGCGTGAATATTAATTTCCCCGCGCCACTTGCAAAAGCAAAAACACAATTAGCGCCGACTGTATTAAATTGGATCTGGTATCACAATAATACAATGCAATTGTCATTACAATATGCGGATCAGTTAGCAGTGACACTGGCGGCCAAACAAAAACAATGGCGTCAAATTGCGCTACGATTAGGCAGTAAAACCTTGCCTGACTTGCCAAAACAAGAGGGGATTTGGGTGGATGGACGATTGAGTTCTTTGGATGTTGATGTGTGGCGTGCCTATGCACAAAAAAATAAAAAAACGCAGACAAACGCAACAAGCAGCCTGCCTTTATCGATGAATGTGAATATTGGACACTTGAATGTGGCAGGTTTTGACTTTACCAATAGTCAGTGGCAGGTTAGTTCTGATAATCTGGGTTGGAAAATTGATGTTAAGGGCGATGCAACCAGTGGAACCGCTCGGATCCCGCAAGCAAAAAATATCAATCAACAAACCTCAAGACAACAAGCGTGGCAATTTGATCTGCAACGTTGCATCATGCCTTCAAGCGACAATAATACCAGCAAAAAAATCACGGAAACCATCGATCCGACAACATTGCCCAGCATACAATTTCGTTGTCAAGATTTTCGCAGCGGGAAAAAAATGTTGGGTGATATCAATTTGGTATTAGATGCGATCCCGCAAGGCGTCAATGTAAAAACCTTAACGCTCAAACATCCTCAATATCAACTAAATGCGACGGGACAATGGATCTTGGCGCAGGGGAAACAACAAACGTCGATCAAAGGAACACTCGAAACGAAAGATGTGGGCAAAGCCTTAAGTGCGTGGGATTTACGTTCCGATCTCAGCCAGTCAGCGGGGCGTGTTCCGTTTGATCTGTATTGGATGGAACAACCAAACAAAGTGGATTGGCCTTTATTAAATGGCAGTTTTTCAGTGGATTTGAAAAATGGTCGGATTGTGGATGCGAATCCTGGTGTTGGGCGGGTATTTAGCCTGTTTAGCTTAGATACCTTACAACGCCGCTTAACCTTAGATTTTAGCGATTTATTTAAAAAAGGATTTAGCTTTGATTATTTAAAAGGTGGTTTTTTAGTCAACAAAGGTGAGGCCGTGACAAAAAATACCGAAATGGATGGTCCTGCGGCTGGAATACGCATTGAAGGAGCCACCAATTTTGGCACAGAGCAAATGGATATTTATTTAACCGTTACGCCGCATTTAAGTAGTAGTTTACCCATTGCGGCCGCAATAGCCACTGCCAACCCGGCGGTGGGAGCGGCGGTTTGGTTTGCGGATAAATTATTGTCATCACCACTTAATAAAATAGCGCAATACCGCTATCATGTAACAGGCTCATGGAAAGATCCTAACATGAAGCGTGAGTAGAGACTATAATGACATGAGAATGTGGTGCCAAGGAAGGTAGAATGAAATGGTAGGTATGCATTTAAAAAATCGATCAGCGCTCATCGCTATTGTGAGCTTAATCGTTATGCTGAGCCTGTTTGTTGTTGGTGGACTAACCATCAATGCCGCGACATTACGTTTGCAAGATCAAATCCGTATTGAAGCCAGTGTGCAAGATCAAATGCATCAACTGAATGTACAGGATCAATTACAATTCACGGATGCCTTGCAAGAAAGCGTTAAAAATATAGCGTTTAATCAAGTGTTATGGGGTAGTATTCTAATCGTATTTAGCTTGCTTGAATTTGCTTATTGCCTCTGGTGGATCCAACGTTTTTCCATGCGTGAAAAAAATGAAGCGCGGGTGTTTGAGCAATTAGCCCAACACTCAGGCCAGATGCAAATCTTGGTGGCCGAGATCCATTCTGTTGCTGAACAAACCAACTTACTGACTTTAAATGCGGCGATCGAAGCAGCACGCGCAGGTGAACAAGGTCGTGGCTTTGCTGCATTGGCTGAAGAAGTGCGTAACTTGGCACAGCGTACGCAGAGTTCTACTCAAGAACTTATCCAGTTGTCTAAGAAATCACAAGAATTGCTTAATGAGCCTCATTTGTAGTAGTCTACTGTTTCAAATAAAGGACTATGAATAGGTTAACGCATGTCGAAGAAGATATCAAAAGTATGCAAAAAAATAAGATTATTTTTCACGATCCTTGCCATTTTCTCACCCGTATTGAGTTTTGCAGCGACGCAAGACGATGCGCATATTCAGTCCGTGGTAAAACGATTTGAGCCCATCATACAAAAAACCTTGGATACTTGGCGTGCACCCGGTGCGGCGGTGGCGATTGTAAAAGATGGCGAGATCATCTTGTTGAAAGGGTATGGTGTGCGTGTGGTTGGCAAACCAGAACGAGTGGATACGCATACGGTCTTTCGTTTGGCATCGGTATCAAAAGGTTTTGCGGCAGAAGCGGCGGCTTTATTGGCGCATGAAAAAACATTGACGTTGCAAGATCCCTTGGTCAAATATGTCCCTGATTTTTCTTTAATTAGTTCTGTGCAAACACATGAACTCACCTTACAAGATGTGCTCAGTCAATCATCAGGTTTGCCAGCACATGCGTATGATGATTTATTAGAGTCCAACGTTGCTTATCCAGATATTGTTGAACGCTTGAAGAGTGTTAATCTGGTGTGCCAAGTGGGCAAATGCTACACCTACCAAAATGTTATGTACAGTATGATTGGCGATGCCATGACGGCAGCGACCGGAAAAAGTTATAAAAACATCATAGAAGAACGCTTATTAAAACCATTAGACATGAATGATGCCTCTGTTGGCATGCAATCCATGTTGACCACTTCTAATGTTGCGATGCCGCATATTCGTACCCGAAAAGGTTGGGCGCCGGTTAAGATTAAAGATTCTTATTATAAAGTGCTGCCTGCCGCTGGAGTGAATGCCAGCATCAGTGACATGGCGCAATGGTTACGCGCACAAATGGGTTATCGAACGGATATATTGCCCCAAGCGGTGTTGAATGAAGTTCATGCGCCTGTCATTCGCAGCCCTGAAGAGGCCACAGGCGCGCCTTGGCGCAGAGAACGTTTAAAATCTGCTCATTATGGCTTGGGTTGGCGTGTCTTTACCTATGCAGGTCGTCCTTTGGTTTATCATGCGGGTGGTGTGCAAGGATATCGTTCTGAAGTGGCTTATTTGCCGGAAGAAAAAGTAGGGATCGTGGTTTTGTCCAATTCTGATGCACGGATGAGCGGGATCATCGTGCCTACTTTTCTCGATACGTATTTGGGCTTGCCAGATAGACAATGGTTGCAGGTGGCTAAAGGTAAAAAATAACGCTAACGGGAAGGGGTGAGCTTGAGTTATCTAGAAAACTTGCTGTATACTAGAACCCTTCCTTTCTCCGATATTCAAAACACAATCAAGCGCATAGGCAACCCTGCTTACTTAGAAGACGTCTGTATGCATATGAGTGCTTCAGTTTTAACAAGTGCGTGTAAAGGCGAGAAAGGACTGCTGGCAGGATTAATTGCCATTGTCCCCGCTAAATTTGTAACCTAACACAAGTGTCGAAGGGATCCGATTAGATCTGTTAATAGGTAGTAATCAGTCCTTAACGGAACGAGTTCGTATGTTACGTGGCGGTAGAAGAGGTTTATCGCTGTCATGGCGGAAAAAAGAGTTGCAGCCTCGAGAGATGTCTTGCCAGTTTTAGAAACAATGAGTGAGGAATCTGCGGGTGAAGAACCCCGTCCACTTCAAAGCGACATAGGGGACACTCCGTCATTAACCGCAACAAGCATCGTGAACGGATTGATGGTAATGACAGCTAAAGCGACTGCGTTTGTGAGTCCTAGCACGAAAAAGCCTGGTCAAATACAAAACGATCCTGCTTGGTGGAGTTCTTTAGATGATGATGATCTTGATGGTCCAAGAGAGAAATTGACACATTAATATGAATTATTTTTATAAGATAGTTGCCCAAGTATTTATTGGGCATTTTTTTTTACTCACTTTGGATCCTTCTAAACTTCATCGACATTGATTACATAAGTTAACTTTCTTTTCCCCGCGATACTCGCCAGAACACCGAATTTGTAGTACAGTTATCCGATATTCAATCACTTATTTCAAGCAAAAGAGACACGATGACTACGTTAAACGCCATGCAAGTTGCAGAAGAAGCGCTGCTCACGCCGACAGGACTTTCTTCTAATGATTTAAATCAGGTTTTTTCGCAACTACACGATGTGCATTTGGATGCGGCCGATCTATATTTTCAATCGGTGCGGCATGAAATGTGGGCATTGGAAGATGGATTGATTAAAGAAGCCAGTTTTAATACCGATCGCGGTGTCGGCGTGCGTGCCGTGGTGGGAGAAAAGACGGGATTTGCGCATGCAGATGAGATCAGTTTGGCGGCGTTACAACGTGCGACACAAGCCGCGCGCAGTATTGCTAAGCAAGGACAACATAAAAGCATTGCAACGTGGCAGAAGAAAACGCATGAAGCCTTGTATTTACCGGTGGATCCTTTACATAGTTTGGCGCCGGATGACAAGGTTGATTTGTTAAAACGCATGGATGTATTGGCGCGTTCATTGGATCCTTGTGTGAAAGAAGTGAATGTGAGTTTATCGGGCGTGTATGAAGTTGTTCTTGTGGTGGATACCTTAGGAACCTTCGCCGCGGATGTCAGACCATTGGTGCGCATGGGCGTGCAAGTGATGGTGGAACGCAATGGTCGTCGTGAAACTGGTTGGTCAGGCGGCGGTGGTCGTATGGATTATTCCTATTTTATGCAGGAAGAACGCGCGGAAGGTTATGTGCGTGAAGCGGTACGACAAGCGTTAGTCAATTTAGAATCCATTCCTGCGCCTGCAGGGGTGATGCCGGTGGTACTTGGCCCTGGTTGGCCAGCGGTATTACTGCATGAAGCGATTGGGCATGGTTTGGAAGGCGATTTCAACCGTAAAGGAACCTCCGCCTTTTCAGGTCGCATTGGCGAACGTGTTGCCTCACCCTTATGTACCATTGTTGATGATGGTACGTTGAAAAATCGTCGTGGTTCATTAAGCATGGATGATGAAGGCGTACCCACACAATGCACCATGCTCATTGAAAAAGGTATTTTAAAAGGTTATTTGCAAGACAAATTAAATGCACGCCTCATGAAAAGCGTCTCAACCGGCAATGGCCGGCGTGAATCCTATGCGCATACGCCAATGCCACGCATGACCAATACGTATATGTTGGCGGGTGAACAAGATCCTCAAGAAATCATTCGTTCGGTTAAAAAAGGCATATATGCAGTGAATTTTGGTGGCGGACAAGTGGATATTACCAATGGAAAATTTGTATTTTCTGCCACCGAAGCGTATTTAATTGAAGATGGAAAAATCACTGTACCTGTCAAAGGCGCAACATTAATAGGCAGTGGTCCAGAGGTATTAACCAAAGTATCGATGGTTGGCAATGATTTAAAATTAGATTCGGGCGTTGGCGTCTGCGGCAAAGATGGACAAAGCGTTCCCGTGGGTGTAGGGCAACCCACATTAAAAGTAGATGAAATTATCGTAGGTGGAACCGAACATGCTTGAGTTTGATTGAATGCTGCGCGCGACGTGAAGTCGCACTTGCAGTTAAGGGAGAGGATCACGATTCTCTCCCTTAACAATCCCTCATCGCGAAAGGAAAAGTTTATATGTTAGATATTAAAAAAGAACTTAATCAATTAAAAATAACGGTTGAACATGCTTTAAAGCGCGCCAAACAATTGGGTGCGGAACAGGCAGAAGTCGGCGCTAGCGTTGATGAAGGTTACGGTTTAAGCGTTCGTTTGGGCGATGTCGAAAACGTCAGCTTTCAACGTGATAAAGTGATTGGGATTACCGTTTATATGGGCGGGCGTAAAGGCTCATCCAGCAGTTCGGATATTTCACCCGAAGCCATTAATATGGCCGTAGAAGCGGCGTGTAATATTGCTAGATTTACTTCTGTGGATCCGTGCGCACGACTGATAGACGCAGAGTTGGTGGCCAAACAAGTACTGGATTTAGATCTGCATCATCCGTGGAATATACAACCGCAAGAAGCCATTGAATTATCCTTAAAATGTGAAGCACATGCACGTGCGCATGATAAACGCATTACCAATTCCGATGGCGCAGGTATTTCAACCCAGGAAACTGCCAGTGTGTATGGCAATAGTCACGGTTTTATTGCGGGTTATCCCACCAGTAAACATTTTCTGCAATGTGCGTTGATTGCATCGGATGCTAAAGGCATGCAAAGCGATTATTGGTTTACAGTGGCACGTGATGCAAAACAATTACAAACGTTTGAAGAAGTGGCCAATAAAGCAGCAACACGCGTGGTTTCACGTTTGGGTGCTAGGCATGTGCAAACGCAACGCACACCGGTGATTTATTCTGCCGAAGTTGCATCTGGTTTGTTGGGTGCATTGATGGGTGCCATTAGTGGCGGAGCCTTATACCGTAAAGCAACTTTTTTATTGGATCATCTGGGCAAACCCATTTTCCCTTCTTTTGTGCACATTCATGAACAACCGCATCGACCAGGTGCATTGGGTAGTGCGCCATTTGATAGCGATGGTGTGGCAACCTGGGCAAAAGATTTTGTGCAAGGTGGTGTGTTACAAAATTATGTCATGGGCGGTTATTCGTCACGTAAATTAGGCTTAAAAACCACTGGTAATGCCGGTGGCGTGCATAACTTAACCATAGAGCCGACCGATAAGGGATTATCATCCTTATTAAAGAAAATGCAAAAAGGTTTATTGGTGACACAAACCATGGGGCATGGTACCAATTTGGTCACTGGCGATTATTCAACGGGTGTCGCTGGTTTTTGGGTGGAAAATGGTGAGATTGCGTATCCCGTTGAAGAAATGACGGTGGCAGCGAATTTGCGTGATATGTTTAAAAATTTAGTGGCCATTGGTGATGACGTTGATCCTCGTAGCAGCACGCACACAGGATCGTGGTTATTATCTGAGATGACTGTCGCAGGAGGGCAATGATGTATAGCGCAATTATTATTCCCGCACGTTTTGGTTCAACCCGTTTTCCAGGTAAACCTTTACATATGATTGCGGGCAAAACCTTATTACAACGCGTATGTGATGTGGCTGCTGAAGCGGCCAGGGGGTTAGACAACGTACAAGTGTGTGTGGCAACCGATGATGAAAGAATTTTAGCACACGCACAAGCTCTAGGCGTCAAAGCCGTGATGACACCAGAACATTGTCCAACTGGAACCGATCGGGTATTACACGCGTCATTGCAGCTCGATCCCATTCCCGATTTTGTGGTCAATTTGCAAGGTGATGCACCATTAACACCACCGTCTATCTTACGTGCTTTATTATTGTCGGCCAAAGACGCTGATCCCGATGTGGCCGTATTTACGCCTGCAGTACGCTTAAGTTGGCAAGAACTGGATCAATTTAGACACAATAAAATAAAAACACCGTTTAGTGGTACGACTGTTGTAATGAATGATAAAAATGATGCCTTTTGGTTTTCTAAAAACATTATTCCTGCTATTCGCCAAGAAGAAAAATGGCGCGAAAAAGAGCAGCATTCACCTGTATATCAACATTTAGGCGTGTACGCTTATTTTCGTGAAGCATTAACAAAATATGTGACATGGTCAGAAACCCTGTATGAACGTTGTGAAGGCTTAGAACAATTGCGTTGGTTGATGCACGGATATCGTATTCGTGTTGTACCGGTGGAGTTGCCAAGAGGGACGTCGTTGTCGGGGGTGGATACATTAGAAGATGCACGTCGTGTAGAAAATTTTCTGAATGAGAACGCTTCGGAAAATAAGGATTAAAGATGCGCATTATTTTCGCCAGACACGGTAACACCTTTGGCCCCGATCAAATCGGTGGTGAAAAGATCATCATGGCAGGTCGTGGACAAAATATTCCTTTGATGACAAAAGGTCGCGCGCAAGCGCGAAATTTGGCGGGATTTTTATTAAAAAATAAATACCTGCCGAGCGTGATGTATGCCAATCATTTAATCAGAACATGGGAATATGCCGCAATCATTCGTGAAACCTTGTTGCAAGCAGGCGTGCAAGAAATGCCCTTGTATTTAGACGATCGTTTAACCGAAATGGATTATGGCGATTGGGCGGGATTATTGACGGCAGGAGAAAGTGCTGAATCTAATCAAGTGATTGAACGCTTTGGCGCGCAGGCGTGGAATGCATGGCAAAAGCAACGTATTGCTCCACAAGATGCGCATTGGCAAACCTTGCCAGAACAAGTCATCTTGAATTGGCAACGCGTTTTTGATGAAGTATTGCGCCAATATTTACAAGAACAACAAATATTAGTAGTCACTAGCCAAGGAAATCTCAGTTTCTTACCCCATTTCTTACCTGGCGGAATGCCTGTTGCACTGGCTGAAAATCGTTTTAAAGTAAAAACGGGGAATGTGTGTATTTTGGATTGGGATGGAAAGACTTGGCAGCTGATTGCTTGGGATGAAAAACCACAGTAGAATAAGATGATATTTTAATTGAATGTTTCTTTAGTTTGATTTTCAGGAGTTAGAAAATGCGCTTATTTAATCGAGCACTGCTTTTCGTTTGTACAACATTCACCTTGTCTGCTTGTTCGTTTGTCACACTAGAGCCCAAAGCAGAAAATGTGTTTGTTGCTCCCAATGATCAAGCGTTGGCGAGTTGCACGGATATGGGCAAGACCAGCGTGTCTGTCTGGTCCAGAGCACAAGACATACAAAGCAGAGAACAAGTGGAAGATCAGCTCCATACCTTAGCGCGTAATTCTGCGGTGAAAATGGGTGCCAATGCCGTTGCGCCAATCTCTGACATTAATCAAGGGCAACAAATGTTCCGCATGTACAATTGCTCTGGTCAATCAAGGATGAATACGTCTAACGATATGATTGATCCCAATACCAATATGGATCCCATCGTCAAACAATATCCACAACCCGTGTCATCCACTCAATGGTAGTTTTTGAACGTTAGGTGTCTTAGCAGACACTACAAGAAGTGTCTCTTCTGAGAGATCCAGATTGCGCTTTTTATAAGCTTCAAACGCCAGTACTGATCCCATGTGAAAAGAAGCGCCTGCTGCGTGAGATTTGCCGTTTTTTTGCTGCGCACGGCCAAGGTTATAGTAACACGCAGCCAGTGATTTATGCTGTAAATAATCACTAAAGAGAAATAATGCTTTTTGGTAGCGCTCGCATGCCATGGCATAATTTGCTTGTTTAAACGCCGTGCCACCTTCTTTACAAAGTTGATCAATATCACTCGTTTCGATAAATAATACATCGCATAATTTTTTATCACTATTGGCAATTGCTATTTTGCATTGCTCAGGGGCTATCATGGCCACTTGTTCGAGCATCTGGTACTCTTTTGCAAAAAATGGTTGATGCATTGGATACAACCTATCATATTCTGCCACTTTATCTTTTGCCTGTTTCTCCTTACCTTGCATATAAAGTGCAACAATCACGTTTGTAAATATAAAAATAATACCAGCAATGATATATGGTAAAAAGATAGACTAGCGCCGGACACAAAAACGTCCTGTATGCGCATAGCGTATGCTACAAATTACTTGCAGAGTCAATATACCATATTCAAATTGACTCAAGCAAGCCTCCATTAAAATAATTTATTACCAACATCAGCACGATCTAAATAACCGATTTATTTTCCTGTGTGGTACTATTTTTTTGTTATACTTTCTCTCGTGATGAATCTTAACCAGGAAATACCAGTGGCACATGCACACGCGGAACATTCACCTAGTACCATCAACCGCTTATGGCTAGGTGCGTTGATCCTCTTGTCCTTAGGGGCGATAGAAGCGGTTGCGGGTTTGTGGTCCAATTCTTTGGCCTTGCTTTCTGATGCGGCACACATGCTCAGTGATGTGCTGGCGTTATTATTAGCCGCTTTTGCCACTTGGCTCAAACATCGCCCTGCGACCATGCGACATTCCTTTGGTTTGGATCGCAGTGAAGTTTTATCTGCGTTATTAAATGCTTTATTTAATATTATTTTGGTGATCCCCATCATCACAGAAGCCATTCATCGTTGGCAAAATCCCAGTCCAGTGAAACCCGATGTGGTGGTCGTGGTGGGTGGATTGATGTTATTGGCAACCATGTCGGTTTTTTGGTTATTAAGTGTGGACAAAGCGTCTTTAAATGTACGTGGTGCGTTGGTGCATTTATTGGGCGATATATTAGGCTCAGCGGCCGCGATAGTGAGTGGTTTAGTGATTTGGATGACAGGCTGGTATCTCATTGATCCCATTTTATCTATTTTTATCTGTTTATTGATCTTGGGTTCTACGTATCAAGTCTTAAAAGAAAGCATTGCGGTTTTAATGCAAGGGGTTCCCAAAGAGGTGGATTGGAAAGAAGTGAAAGAGTCGCTGATGTCAATCCCCGGGGTATTGGGCGTCACCCATTTGCATATTTGGAGCTTAACATCAGGCCGCTTGGTGTTAACAGGACATTTGCAAGTGGCATCGATGGTACAATGGGAAAATATTTTACAACAATCCTACAACGTATTAGCTAAAAAACATAAGATTAAACACATCACGTTGCAACCATTTTTAGAAGAACAAACCAAGGAAGATCTGCAAGAGACGTGTTATGTGGATAAATAAGGATTTTTTCCTCCGGGCGTCAAAAATATGTTTTTTATTGTCAATAACATCAATATTGATTATACTAACGTTTTAAACGTTAGCCAATCTAACGTTTAAAACGTTAGAAGGGTGTCATGAATAATAAACAAATAAATCAATCGCTTATTGATGGCATGCTCATTAAAGGCGTACTTCCTCATCTGGATAGTTTGCAAGAGGTTGCTTTTATTTTTAAGGCGAGTTTTGGATTAGAGAAACTACCGATCGAACCAGGCGTCATTTTTATTCGTGGTCCGCGGCAGTATGGTAAAAGTACTTGGTTGGAACAACAGATTGCACTGACCATTAAGGAATTTGGTGGCGGTTCGGCTTTGTATGTTAATGGCGATGAAATATCTGACCATAATGAGTTAACGGAAGAAATTCGCATGTTATTGCAATTATTTGCAACAAACGCATCCGTTAAGCGATTATTTATTGATGAAATTACAGCCATTACTGATTGGCAAAAATCCATCAAACGCCTATTAGATGCCGGTGAGTTGAAAGATATATTGTTGGTGACAACAGGATCTAAAGCACAAGATCTACGTCGTGGTGTTGAACGTCTGCCGGGCAGGAAAGGAAAATTAACACGCACGAATTATATTTTTACGCCTATTTCTTATCGTGAATTTAAAAATAAATGCGGCGATGTGTTTAAAGACGATTGTTTGTGGGCTTATATATTGTCTGGCGGTTCTCCTGTGGCAATCAATGCGTTGGCCCAGACGGGTAGGATCCCTGAGTATATTACCTCTATTGTCAGTGATTGGATCCTGGGGGAATTTGCAGCCACGGGACGCTCGCGGACACACTTGCTGGTAGTCTTGCAAAGTCTTTATAAAATGGCAGGAACGCCGATTGGGCAAGCAAAGTTAGCACGTGAAAGTGGGCTTGCGAATAATACGGTGGCGCAGGGATATATTGAATTATTGGCGGATTTAATGGTGTTAATACCTGCGTTTCCTTTTGATATTTCTAAAAATCTTTCTATGTTTAGGAAACCCTGCAAATATCAATTTGTAAATTTATTAACTGCGCTTACTTGGCATCCTAAAAAACCCAGAACCATTCACGAATTAAAAGGGTGGAGTAATGAATTGGGGGCGCTTTTTGAGTGGACAGTGTCACAAGAGATCTGGCGTCAGCTTTGTATTCATCAATCGGATGAGTTGCCGGAATATCTTGATTTTTGGCAATCAGCTGATCATGAAATTGATTTTATATTCCCGGATAAAAACCTATATCTTGAAGTAAAAGTGGGTGAAAATCATGCAACTAATTTTATTTGGTTTTTAAAAACGATTAAACACGCACCTTTAACCGTGATTGGGAAAAACCGTTTTGATACGGAAGGTATTAAAGGGATAACGCTAGAAGATTTTTTGTTAAACGAGACATTTTTATTTTCCTGATAATGAGGCGTAAAGGAGAGAATGACGCACAGTTAGGGAAAGATATGTTGCGCTAATCTATGGGCAGAACACTGAGGCATAGCCAAGTTTATTTGAGTTTGGTAAAGACGTTTCAAATATATTGACTAAAATTACAATTTAGAATAATATTCTATTTTACACTTGAATAAGTACCACCGAGCACCCACATGACTGAGTTATTACCCTTTTTCCTTTTCGCCATTTCCACCACCTTCACGCCAGGCCCAAATAACTTTTTGATTTTAAATTCAGGATTAAATTTTGGCATCAAACGCAGTGTGCCGCATTTTTTAGGTATATGTATTGGCTTTCCTTTGATGATGATCGTGGTGGCATTGGGGTTTGGCGCTATTTTAACGCAATACGATTGGATGCATCATTTCTTTAAATTGGCTGGATCGGCGTATATGCTTTATTTGGCTTGGCAGATTTTACGGTCAAATACAAAGACGCAACTGTCACAGCCATTAAAACCGATGACGTTTTTACAAGCGGCTTTGTTTCAATGGGTGAATCCTAAGGCGTGGATGATTGCAGTCAGTGCCATTTCTATTTTTACCTTGACCAATCATTATTTGAGCAATGCCATCGCTATCAGTGTTTTATTGGGATTAACCTGTTTATTTACCATCGGCGCTTGGTTAGTTTTCGGCTCATTTTTAAAGAAAATATTAAAAAATGAAAAACATATACGCTGGTTTAATATCACCATGGCGGTTTCTTTAGTCGCTTCAATCGCGCTGATTTTTTTGGAATATTAAACATGCGCTCTGTGAAAAAAAACCATGAACGCTTAGCTGAGACCTTATCTACTTTATTTTATCCGATGGCCGAAGTGGCATTATATGATAAAAATGATCAGGTGGTGTGTCTGTTTAATCGCTTAACACAAACATCACTGCCAAAAGGACCGGCCTATGAAAAAATCGATGTCTGCATCAATAAAAATCAATGCGCCAAAGCCGTGACTATTCCATTGGATGATGATTATTACTTACAATTGATCGTCGAAACCACATTATTATCCTCTTTAAAAACATTTTTAAATCAATATTTATGTAATAAAGTCGAAACGGCAGCTGATAACAGTGAACCAGATTGGCAACAATGTTTAGCGAAAATCATTGAATGCCATTGTCAAAAAAACAATATTGGTCTCTCGGCATTAACAGCACAAGATAAACGTGTGATTGTGTTGAGTGCGCATGAAAAAGATTTATTTCGTTATCAGGAAGCAAGCAAATATTTGGCACAAGCATTAAATGTGTCGCGCGCAACCATTTATAATTATCTCAATCAAGCCAGCCAATTAAAAACTTTACAAATTCATCAAGTCGATGCTTTTACCAATGAACCGTATAGCGGGAATCCTGCGGGTGTTGTATTGGATGCAGATCATTTAAATGAAGTGATGATGAAAAAAATAACACGTGAGATGAACTTATCAGAAACTGTATTTGTACTTAAGAGTAAAATGGCCGATATTAAATTGCGCTATTTTACGCCCATTGGCGCGGAAGTGAAATTTTGTGGGCATTCAACAGTGGCTGCGTTGTATATGTTGGCGCATAAAAAAATGCTTGGGATTGAAAAACCTGGACAGTATGAGATCACACTGGAAGCAAACGTAGGGATCATCTCCACTACGATTGCATGGCTGGCGGATGATAGTGTAACGATCCATTTTAAAACTCCGACGATTGACTTAGTGCCCAGTCCATTGACACATGCAATGGTGGCACAGGCGTTGGGGATTTCGTTGGATGCAATGGATTGCACATTGCCAGTGATGTTTGAAAAAAATAATCAAGATTTGTATGTGACGATCCGATCATTAAAGCAATTGGGCGAATTACAAGTGGACTTGCGTGTGGCGAAACAATTTGCAGAAAAACATCAGATTGTTGCCTATGCTTTATTGTGTAATAAAGGCATTTCTAAAAAAAGTCATATCCACATGCGCTGCTTTGCACCTGCCGTGGGTATTGGCGAAGATCCCTTTACGGGATCAGTATTAGGTGGTCTATCAGCGTATGTGATAGACAATCATCTGATTGACCCCGCGCTGAAAACCATACGGATTGAACAAGGACATTTTATTGATAGACCTGGATATGTGGATTTAAATATTAATCCACTGTGCGCGAAAGAATCGCCATTGGTGATCGCAAAAGCACATCATTTTTTCTCAACGGAAATTAATTTGTGAGGTTTTAAGCAAATGTTTGAAAATAAACTAGTAGCGATTATCAATAAAGATCTAGAATCGGGTGTTGCATTGAACGCTTTAGCGCACATGAGTATCGGATTAGGCGCGCAGCTCGGAAAAAATATATTGCGCTTAAATGATTATAAAGATGGCCAAGATAATATCTATCCGAATATTTCACAGATCCCATTTATTATTTTAAACGGAAAATCCAGCGAGATCCGTAAGACCGTGATATCCGCGCGCGAGCTGAGTATTGCGCATGGAATATTTTTAGATACGATGACAGGTGGAACCTACGTGGAGCAGTTGGAGCGAACCGAGGCATCGATGGAAGAAGCATTAAAATATTATGGATGTGTGTTATGTGGCGAATGGGAGTTAGTGACACAATTGACGCGGAAGTTTTCTTTGTTTAAATAAATCTGTATATAGAACAAAACAAGGGACAATGCCCCTGCAGAGCTTAGCGATGGACCATTATTGAATGATTGACCCTTCAGCCAACAACATGTTAACATACTAACTTTGTGCGTGTAAGGAAAAATCCCAATATGCTTCCGCCAGACAATCAACCCGTAACAGTCGTCGACCCTTGTTGCTCTACAGCTAATAATGAAGAAGCCATCATGCAGGCCGCGTTTCTTTATTTTTTCACATTGGGTGCGTGTGTGCTACTTATTGTAGGACTGAATGCCTCCGATCCGCTTTTAGATAGGCCCGCCACGCCTGTCAACAGTGGGCGTTATCGTGGTTGGCGCACAGGTGTTGGTGTAGGAACCATGTTAACGTTTATAACGGGTCTGATAGGCGGATTCATGGGATTTAAAGCAATCTATGAATCCCATTTAAGAACAGTCAATCCAGAAATCGCTACAGCATTGGCTGTAGCTGTTTCTATGTTTATCACCGCGGGAACTGCCTGTGTGTTGATACCCCTATTGGCAGGTGTTGGCGCGCGTCGAGGAACGCATCAGGATAACAATCGTGCTGAGCAATTAGAAGCAACAGGGAATAATCATCTCCGCAATATGACTGTCTAAATAAAGAGGAGAAAAATGCGTCAACTTGCATTATTTTAAAGTTGTCCAACAATGGGCATGCCTGTTGTAAAGATTGCACGATTTGAACGGCACCATGCCGGTATCAAAAAAATAAATTTTAGGTTCATTTTGCTGCGGAATAGTCAAATTTACTTGCTGTTATCAGGCCCTCATCATTGTTAGCCTTCAATTTTCAGTGGTGTCTTGGCACGACGAATGTATAATAATGGATGATTTAGACTCAAGTAACGATTGGCTGGTGAAAAGCCCGAAGCTCTGGCCGTACTAGCGCTCGTGAGTGAGTCTTGGTCTATAGATTTTATGCTCGACTAGCTGCAAAAAAGGGACATCATATGGTAACGAGATTTTTTAAAAATATTTTACGAAGCGAGTTTAACAGCTTAATATATTCTTTTAAAGGGCAAAGACAAATCCCCCCCCAGTGATTCTTTTAAACAATTGGTGCAATTATCTGCACGATTAGATAAAATGCGTATTTCAACAGAGCCGCCAAACCGATGTTTTTTTTTCCCAAAATACTTCACGTTTAGCTCGTTATTTAGACCAACACATGAAAGGGAAACACGTGAGCAAATAAGACGGCTTAAATATGAGCAAGCTCAGAAGTTGCAGATAGATCCAAAATAGATTTGCGTTGAAGAATTAAAAAAACTAATAAAACCGGGTTTGTTTTATAAGATAAATGCTGATAAAAAAATGCCCAATCTGTTGGTTGCAGCCAGCGACGAAGAAGTCGGTCAGGCCAATACATTATTGGGAATGCCAATTTTTGCAAGCGCTGCTTTGGAAGTAATAAAAAGTGCTGAAATTAATGATGTTTATTGCGCAAGCATTGGTAAGAACTATACGAATAATGCAGCGCTGAAGTTGCGTGCTAGTATTGTTGAATATTACACTTATTTTCGCCAACATTCGATGTTACCTGAGTCTAAAAATGCGCCTTTAGTTTTATCAGACTCTTTTTTAAGAGCGCTGGGTAAAATGGATCTCGAAGATTTAAAACAAAGAAAAGAGAGGATAGCGGAACTTAAAGAAATTATAAAAATAATTCGTCGTTTTCCTCCTTTAGCAGATGAGATTTCAGAGGAAGAGAAGTTAGTGATTTTTATGAAATCTTTTAAAGATGCAGAAAAAATATATTATAAGGAATTTATAGAGCCAAAATTAATACAAGCACATAAAGAACGTCAAATTGATAGGTTTATGGATAGAGGTTATAGCAGAGAATACGTTAGAGAATCACTTGAATGGCTAGAAAAAAACTTACCGATTTTTTTAGAGAAAGAAAAAGCAAGCGGCGTGAATTATACCGCTATACAAATTGCAGCTCGAAGAATAGAATTCTATGAGATTTATTCATTTATACCAAAACACGCCAATGATCATGAGCTTCACCTTCTAATAGGGACGGAATTAATTGAAATGTCACTTAAAGACTCACTAAATTTCAATAGCTTACCACGATGCCAGTTTCATGATGATCATGCTCATCTGGACGTTTCTGCGGAAGGTGACGATAGTAAAGAATCTGAATTAGTATCTGGAGCTGAAAGTTTTGAGAGTCATCATAGTAGGCAAAGCAGAAAAAAATTTAATGGATGAGGGAATATATTATTACTTCGGTGGGGAGGCTGTAAATAGGGTCTGCAGATCCTGTAAATAGGATTTGCAGAACCTATAAATAAAATTGTGTTATCTACTCGTTCTCTTTTATTTTTTCCATTTCCATGCCCATTTTCTCTAGTTTTTCCTCTCCCAATATATCTCGAGCTTTTCCAAAAATTTCGCCTTCCTCCTCTTTCACATGATGCAAAATATTTTCCTTTAATACCACAATTTTTGCAATCCACGTTTCATCGCTAGGCTCGGTTTGATCTATCTCTTCTAAAATGTTGTCTACGAGATGATGTTCCTCATATGCTTCTAAAGTGATTTTTTTACTGTCTGCATTTTTTTTCAATGCAGGATAAAAAATCGACTCTTCTATTTTTTCATGTGCTTGCAGTGCTTGCTTTAACTGTGAAAAAATCTCAAGTCGTGATCGGGTGGCGCGAATAGTCGTCTTTTCAATATCTGTTAACAAGGATTTGACGTGTTGATGATCTTTTTTTAGTAGTTGCAATATATTCATGTTTACCCCCAAAATATACGGCATATGCTGTAAAAATGCAGCGTATCACTTTTAATCATAGCAATAAAAAAAATACTAACAACTATTTTTGCAAAAGTTCACTGGAAAAGATTGGAAATTTTACTATTATTAAAAATGCACCCAGCTTTTTCAATGTCGTAATAATCGTAGGAGTCGTACGATGATGAAGTATGTAATTGCCTGGCTGATTGGCGTTCCTCTTAGTATATTGATGCTGATTTACGCTGTTGCGCATATTTTTTAGTGACGCATTCAGGTTAAATTAAGCGTGTTTTAATACCCGTTTTAGGAGGCGAGCATGAAACAAGATCTACATTCCATTCCCACTGTCAATGATAAATATGCTTCAAATTGTTTTGGTTTTTTGTCATGGAGCGCTATTTTAGCGGGCGCATTTATTGGTTTAGGTATTAGTTTTTTATTTAATTTATTTAATATTTCAATTGGACTTTCACTCATCGCCAGCAACCCTGAAGGGCTTGAAAGATTAGCAATAGGTGGTTTTTTAGGCATGCTGATTGGAACCGTCGTGTCTACCTTTGTCACGGGTTTTATTGCGGGATATTTGGGTCCTGACGGCGATGAACAAGGTAAATCAGGCGTGATCTATGGATTTTTAGCTTGGTGTATCGCTCTCATTTTGATGGTTACATTTACAGCCAACATGGGCACCTATGTTGAGGCTTATTCTCATGGCAACACAGTTGCTCCTCCCCAAACAGCGCAAATGAATTACTCTTATTCGCAGAGCGATGAAGGCAGCGAAAGTGGCGCTTTATCACCAAAAAATGTAGAGATGAGAAAAGAGTTGGGAACTGGTTCCTTTCTAATATTTACACTATTTTTTGTTGGCGCGTTAACGAGCTGTTTTGGTGGATATTCTGGTACGTGTTGCAAAAAACACAAGTATGGTACCCAATAAATCAAAAAAGGATATTTGATTATGTTGGCTGCTGTTGCGTAATGCAATGAATTCCACCACCGCCAGTAAACACATCAAAGGCGTTGATTTGCGTAATCGTTCGATCGGGAAACGCTAGTTGCATGGTTTGATACGCGGCGCGATCATAATCCGCCACACCAAACGCAGGCATAACAATGCCGCCATTAGCAAGATAAAAATTGATATACGATAAACTTAAACGTGTATCACCTTGATATTGTTCTGGCGGTTGTTCAATCGTGGTAATTTTTAGATTGGTTTGTTGTAACGCTTCAAGATTTTCTTGTAGACGGGCGTAATTACTGTCTTTTTTATCACTGGTGATTAACGTTAATATATGATCTGGTGCAATAAAACACGCCACTTCATCGACATGACCATCGGTCTCGTCATCGACCAAACCATTGGGCAACCAAATCGCTTGTTCCGTTCCCAAATAATCATGTAATATATTTTCAATTTGCTCTTGCGATAATTGTGGATTGCGTGTGGGGTGCAATAAACACTCTGCGGTGGTTAAAAACGTGCCGGCACCATTCACATGTATTGCGCCACCTTCCATAAAAATAGGTGCTTTAAAACAGGGCATGTTTAAATGCGTGAGCATGTTTTCAGCCAATTGGGTATCCAACGCAAAATCTGTGTAATTTCCGCCCCACGCATTAAATTTCCAATCAATGCCGACTGTTTTGTTGTTGTGGCGATTTAATAAAAAAGTCGGTGCTGTATCGCGTGTCCATGAATCGGTCAATGGCATGGCAATCAAATCATAGGTGTTTCCCAAGTAACGTTTTGCAGCGTCCATGTCTTCTGGTCGCACCAGCATGATGACCTGCTCAAATTGTGCAATCGCTTCTGCGACCAATGCGTAAGCTTGATAGGCACGTTTAAATCCAATCGTGTCCCACGTTTGCGCATGACAAGGCCAGGCCATCCAACATGCGTTGTGTGGATGCCATTCAGCCGGCATATAAAAGCCTTGTTCTTTCAATGAGGGTTGTGTCATGATTGCACGCTTAAATAGGTGGTTTGTTGTAAAATATGTCGCAAATACGCATAATAATCGGTTTGTAATGATGACGATAATGGGCTGCGTGCCAATTGATTTTGATACGATTGCAACAGCTCTTCGATATCATAATCAATTTTCTGCAAAATATCTTGATTGCTATCACCTTGAACCACGCGGCCAATGCTAAATTGTCCTTGTTCGGTCAATTCAATACACAATGATGGTGTTTTGCTAAATAAATTATGCACGCCACCCAATGCTTCTTGATATGCGCCGACCAGGAAAAATCCAAAATAAGGAATGTTTTCTTCATCCGGAATAGGCAAGCTGCATTCCACGCTATCACCATCGACATAATGTGAAATACTGCCGTCAGAATCACAGGTCAAATCATGCAATATGGCGCGTTCTGTACATTCTTTGGTAAACGAGGTAATGGGAACAATGGGGAAAATTTGCTTAATAGCCCATGCATCTGGCAATGAATTGAAAATAGAAAAATTTAAATAAAAACGCGTTGCAAAACGCTCATGCGATTCATCCCACAATTCACGGTGTGCACGATTGCTGGGATCTAATTTACGATGAATTTCTAAACAAATGGCTTGATACAAACGCTCCGCTGCCGCACGATCAGTTAAGCTGATGGCACCTGATCGGAATAAATAATTGACCTCAGAAAACAAGTGAACCGCATCATGATAAATTTCGGTAATCGGTAAACGTTCAATGGCATGATAGGCATCTGCCAATTCACGCAAAATCGGTAGTTTACTGTGTTTTAATTCGTTAATAAATTCAGCGTCGACTTGATTTTCAAATGGCTTTTGTGAGTGCACGACTTGTGAAAATAAGACGGCATGATGTGCCACCATGGCTCGACCTGATTCAGTAATAATGTTCGGCGCGGGTACCTTGGCTTGTTTGCATGCTTCACGTAAAATAAGCACGATATTCGCGGCATATTCTTTAAAAGAATAATTCATGGAACAATAATCGCGTGAACGTGTGCCTTGGTAATCCACTGCCAAACCACCACCCAAATCAATGGTATGCAATGGCACGCCCAAATGACGCATTTGCGTGTAATAATGGGCCAACTCACGCAAGCTTTGTTGAATGTCTTGGATTTTTGCAATCTGTGAACCCAAATGCGTGTGCATTAATTGCAAACAATCGAGCAAGCCATGTTCTTTTAACGTGTCAATGAGATCCAATAATTCAACCGATGTTAAACCAAATTTACTTTTCTCGCCGCAGCTTTGTTCCCAATAACCCGCGCTGGTGGTGGCTAAACGCAAACGCACACCCAAACGAGGCTTGACTTGCATGCCGGTGGCCACTTGCATAATAATGCCAAATTCATAGGCTTTTTCAATTACCAAATAGGTATGATGCCCCATTTGTTCCGCCAATAACGCCAATTTAATGTAATCGGCATCTTTATGGCCATTACAAATAATGGTGCGCGGTTTTTCACCGAGTAGACCCAATACCGCTAATAACTCTGCCTTACTGCCGGCTTCTAAACCAAGCGGTACATCAGGCGTGGATAACATGGTTTTGATGGCATCAGGCGATTGATTGACTTTGATAGGAAAAACAGGTGTGTAATGACCTTGATAACCATGTTTGCGGATCACTTTGCTAAATGCTTGGTGTAGCTGCGTTGGACGGTCGCGAAGAATATTGTTAAACCTTAATATAAAGGGGGAATCAATATGGTGCTTGGCCTGTATGGTGTCTAAAATATCTTTTAACACCACCGGTTCCGCTTGTGCATGCGCATGGACGCACAATTGGCCTTGCTCATTGATTTGGAAGTAACCTTCGCCCCAATGATTAATGTTATACAAATTCTTCATCGCATTATTCACCTCAAATGTAAAAGTTAAAACAGTGTTAAAACAGTTAAGTATCGCTTTATCCGCGACAATCGCGAGAGCGTATCACAATTGGTCGACTGAATCAATTAGGGTGCTTCTTAAAAAATATATTACGCGCGGCCATATAGTGATTTTGTGCGAATACACGGACACATTAAGTTAGTTCTGTAACATATATATTTAGTCTTCCACGAAACATCCAAAAGAGCTGTTGATCCATTCTCCAGGCACCGATACAGATACTGCGTATAATGGTTGACTCGCGCAACTGGTTGCTGAGTATCGATTGGGGCGTCCCGAGACAGAGATTTGGCAATATCGATGACCTGTCTATTGCAATGAAATCATTGTTATTCAACTAGATATGAAAATATTTTGTTTTCCTTGTCTTTTTCTGTACAATGAGGCGCAATGATTCTACTCTCCTCAAAGAGGATTTTTGCATAAGGAACACAGCGAAATGAAACTATGGATAGCGGGTGTGGATGAAGTGGGGCGTGGGCCGTTGGCGGGCCCGGTGATTGCCGCAGCGGTGATTTTGGATCCGCGTCATCCGATCGAAGGGTTGAATGATTCTAAACTATTGTCCGCGCGCAAACGAGAAAGTTTGTTTGGCGAAATTAAGGACAAAGCGATTGCTTGGGCCATCGGAGAAGCCAGTGTCGCTGAAATTGATCAAATTAATATCTTACAAGCCAG
>Ga0302309_10000441_pt1 | contig 47758 bp, 51 predicted proteins | sample III_Palsa_N1_1_FD_200453 | JGI IMG/M metagenome (GOLD analysis project Ga0302309, IMG submission 200453) | Peat permafrost microbial communities from Stordalen Mire near Abisko, Sweden - III_Palsa_N1_1 | ecosystem: Environmental > Terrestrial > Soil > Palsa > Peat permafrost | place: Sweden...
ATGGTTAGAGCGTCGGATTCATAACCCGGAGGTCTCGGGTTCAACTCCCGATCTCGCTACTGAACGGGAATTTTCAAGCAACTCTTGGAAGTTCCCGTTTTCTTTTCCCTCACAACGATCTGCAATACATTTAGTTAGAGAGATAAAATTGTTCGCGGAAGTGGTTAGATAACAGTGATTTTTTACATTATAATAAATACCTTCAGGGAAGAGCGTCTTTTGCATTCGTCTTTTATTCTCCAAATCGCTAGAAACCCATACCCGACTGAGCTTTGAGAGTTTTTCAAGGGATTGAGCAATCAATTTGTCAAGGTTAGATATACTCCCAATCAGATGGCCCATTTCCTTGCTGGTCTCTTGTATCTGTTCATTGAGATGCTGAAGTGTCACATCATGGGTGTCCTTATCGATATCACCCAGCCCATGACGAATTTTCAGGTCTTTCACCTTCTTTTCCAGTCCGGACAGGCGCGTTTGCAAAGTTGTGTCCCGAGTTGCACAGTCATCATTGAGATGATGGTATAATTTAGTAAGCTGCAAGGCGACCAACGGCGCAATGGCGTCTGGCAATCGATATTGATCAAGAAAATCGATAAACAGGTCATTCGCCCCCTTCCGTTTCGCTTTAGGAGTCGTTCGGGCATTCATGCTGACACCCCTGCATTTGATACAACGGTAATAATGGAGATGTTTTTTCTTATTCTCATATCCGACCATATAGCCCTTGCAGGCATCGCATTTCAGCAGCCGGGTTAACGGACGCCTTTCTTCCTCAGTATTATGCTGAAACCCTGACGGATTGCTTTCAAGCAATGTCTGAACCTTAATAAAATCCCCCATACTGACAATCGCAGGCCAATTGCCAGGTACAGGCTCATCAATAAGACCGTGAATTAGAATACCGCAATAAAAGGGATTACGCCATATTTTGCTGATCTTCTGCGGTAAAAGATCCAACCCTCTGGCACGGAGCTTTGCCAAAATCTGTACATCGCTATAACGACCCGATAATTTCCATTGCCAGGCCTCTCTTAAAAGCTCGCCATCTTTATTGACTTCAATTTTCTGGTGCAGGCTTAAAAACTTGTCATTCCGAACTCTTGGGCCATAGTGATCATAGCCGACCGGACAAAGGCCAAACCTCTTCCCTTCCCTTAGATGTGCCTGCATAAAGGGAATGATGATTTCTTTTCTTTCCAGATTTTCTTTATACGCATGGAACAGGCTCTCATAAATGGAAGCCTTGCCCCGTTCGGTGGTGGTGGATAGACCACTACAAACTTCTATTAGATGAACGCCCAATTCATCGACAAGGGCATGAACCAATCCGATAGCATTGCCGCCAGATCGGGAAAACCGGCTCATCTTATAGACAAGTATTGCAAAAGGTTTTCTCCTGCTTGCAGTGACTTTATCAATCAGGCGCTTGAATTCCTTCCGGGTAAAATCAGACTTGGCGCTTTCATACGTGCCACCAAACTCTTCAGTTATCAGATAATCATGTTGGCCAGCATAACGTTTACTTGCTTCGATCTGCCGATCTACGCTGGAATTCCTCTCAAATTGTTCTTTGGAACTAACTCGTGTATAAGACCATACATCGCGGTTTATCTTTACCTTATCATTGGCTGAGGGAATAAATCGTTGGAAGTAATTTACATTATTCATGCTGACAGAAATAAGAATGATACAATGCAATAGACAAATCGTACACTAACAAAATTAACTCTAATTTTTGTTGTGCCGATAAGTTTTTGAAACATTCCACTGTATCGATTTCTTCTATGGTCAGCCTTACATCCTCTATCGTTGCTCCATACTTCACACCATATATACTTTACTGTTTTCTAAAGTTCAGTTCCTTTAATCCTTTATGTTACCTAGTATTTCGATCTGCATGAAATTCCAGAATGGCCGTATGATATACAGTGAATTTACAGACTTTGATACCGGCACATTTATCTACTGCCAGACAGGAAAAGCGGTCTCCCTCCGGCACCCTCGGCAAGAACTGCGCCAAGCCGAACACCGTGTTGCTCCGCAGGCTCCGCAACACCGTGTCCGCCGTCATACCAACATCCTCGCTCCACTTCGGACGGCCTATCCTTGCTCCGCTCCGGTGTTATATATCGGTTCGCTTCTGGCACGGTTCCTCGCTTCAGGGTCCTCCGGCCCCTTGGCAAGAACGCGCGCCAGGCCGGACATGGTATTGCTCCGCAATACGGTGTCCGCCGATATACAACATCCTCACTCCACTGCGGACAGCCATCCTCGCTCCGTTCCGGGTGTTGTATGACGGTACGCTTCACTGGCACAGTTCTTTCGCTTCGGGTGCCTCCGGTCGGGCAGCTCCTGTGTCCTGTAAAATATTGCGTCCTCATTTCGACGCGCAATTCACTTGCTCCGTTCCCTCCTCCCGCACTCGCTGCGCTCGCTTTGGTCAGCGTGGTCACTCCGCTCCGTTAAAATTGCATCGCCTCATTGCGGTGCAACAATTTCCAGTCCACCCGCTGCCTCATATACGTCCGCCACCTGCCGGTGGCCTGCCGCTCGTTCAATGATATGGCCTCCGACCACCGCCAGGCCTTCGCTGCGCTCAGACTTGACGGTCGCTCCGGCCTAACACTAAGGCCGATCCAGCGGGTAGCTGCCCGCCGGCCTCCTTTGTCGGCCTTCCCGCGTGCAGCACGGCCGGCCACGTGGCGGTGGTGGCGGAGCTCCGATCCCGTCCGGTCGTTCCTTCCTCCCGGGATGGAGCTGCCACAAAGGCAAATACACCAGCAATAGTACAAGCGGCCGCCGGCGATCGGCTACAGAATAAAGCCGAGCCTTTAGGGCGCCGTTGGCACCCCGGCCGGACTCATCGAATCAGGGCCTACGACGGGTCCGGCCGGGAAAGATTACTCTCCCCGGTAAAAGATTCCCTCCAGCTCCTTTAATCTTCTATTGGCAATTCCGACGTATTTAGGATTCAGATCGAAACCCATATACTTTCTCCCCAGAACAGAAGCGACCAATAAGGTCTGCCCCGTTCCCGTAAAAGGATCGATCACCGTATCACCTTCCCGCGTGGAGGCCTTGATACACAACTCAGGTATTGCCTTTGGATAACTGGCGAAATGTTGCTCCTTCGACATCGCCGTCGCAATCGGCCAAACGCTCTTCCGGTTCGCCACTTTGAAGACCCCCTGCTCCATCGCTTCATCCCACCGCAGATTGAAACCCTGATGTCTGCGCCCATGCGCATCCTGCTTAAACACAGACGTCGTAAAGGCTGCCTTCATCGGACCATTCTTCTTCCCGTACACCCGATTTGACCCCTTTTGGCTTTCCAGCGATTGCTCCATCCTCTTCCTGGCTCCTTTAGACAAGGGTGTGGCAATCGCCAGGTGATCATAATAATACTGCGCCGTCTTGGAAAACATAAAAATGTACTCATGGCTGCGGGTACAGCGATCCTTTACGCTTTCAGGCATCGGATTCGTCTTGAACCACACAATGTCCTGACGCAGGAACCAGCCATCGTTACGGAGCGCCAGCGCCACCATCCAGGGAATGCCCAACAGGTCCTTCCGCTTAATGCCGTCATAGAGGCCGACCGGCTGGCCGTAAATCTCTAAATCATGCCAGGGTTCTACCCGACCGCCCCGGTTATTGGAGGCATAAGAATCCCCCAACACCAGCCAAACCGTCCCCGAATCTTTCAACACGCGCCGGATTTCCCTAAACAATGCCACCAGGTTGCCAATATACTCTTCCGGACTGCTTTCCTGCCCCCACTGTCCTGCGATCCCGTAGTCTCTTTGCCTGAAATAAGGCGGACTTGTGACACAGCATTGCACAGAAGCATCAGGCAGCCTTGCTACCCCTGCCAACGCATCCGACACATACACACGATTCCATTCCATCACTACATTATTTTTGCGCAATACAACTTATCAGGACCGCCCGGCTTTTCACTGCCGGATTAAAAGACGGCTCATACCGGATATAACCGTATTCGTGCAACTGCTTTATACACCGGTAAAATGGCGTTCCCCCGGCAATCTTGGCTATCGGCATCAACTCCTTTCCCGTAAACTCCACCACATCATTCCCACCTTGTATTCGCCAGCAATAGAAGATAGCCAGATACAAGCTGATGTGCAGGGGGCCGATCCTAGGATCCACCCGGACCTGATCCATAAACATCGCTATGTCACTGACGTCATTCATACCGGAGAAGACATTTTATTCAACTGTTCGATCGCCTTAAAAATTTGCAACGCTACCCTTGGTACTATGGCGTTTCCTGCTCCTTTGATAGATTCCTGTCGCCACTTTGAAAAGGTAATTCCGTCCAATCGGGCGGAAAGCCCATCATCTCCAGCACAAACGGGGGATTGAGTAGGAAATTCCTTCCAAGGGTCCTTTGCAGGTGCTCCGATAGATTCACTCCCCGCGTTTCCTTCTGACGGTTTTTGAATTCCTCCGACCCCGCGTCTATGAAGGCCGTCCAATCCATCGCCACCGGGGTCGGCAACAGCCCCTTTTTCGCCATCTGACCTATCCCCTGGTAATGATTGTTTGGTCCCCCCGGCGTCCCATCGTAATTCACCGGCGTAGGCAACAATCCAAACCCGGTCCCGGCGATGCGGGGCGCCGACACCCGCAGCTGGCAATACAAACGGCCTTGTTTCGTACCCCGCAGCTTCCAGGTCAGCCTGCACCTTGTCGAAAACCAATCCTCGTTTCCAACTAAGCAGGCCGTGAACGTTTTCCCCCACCACCCAACGCGGCCGAACTTCTCCAATGACTCGATACATCTCCGGCCAGAGATAACGATCATCCGCCGTACCTCTTCTCTTTCCTGATGTGCTGAAGGGCTGACAGGGAAATCCTCCTGAAAGAACATCGATCTTTCCCTTAAACTTTTCTCCTTTGAATTCCCTGATGTCCTCATATAGCTCTGCTCCCGGCCAGAAATATTGTAATACCCTACGACAAAAGACATTCTTCTCACATTCAAACACATTCTCCCAGCCCATCCAGGTCGCCGCCAGATCGAACCCGCCAATGCCACTAAACAAACTGCCATGCTTCATCACTTTCCACAAAATCTAACCGCACACTAATTCCACCCATTTCCCATCCTCCACTCCCAGCTTCTTCACAATCCTTTCCGGTATATTCGTATTCAAAATCTTTTCATTTTCCTGAAGCAGCGGCATAACCAGCTTGTGAATATCTAACCGCAACCGCTCTACACCCTTGTTAAACCTGATCATACAAGCAATTGGAGTCCGATACTTCAAAACCCGGAATGTCTTACCCGGAATACCAAACAGGATAGCGGTCGGCATTTCTTTTTCCATTTTCCTACGGAACTTCACCTGATCCTTTTGCTCCAACCAGGCAGTGATCATATCATCCAGGTATATTTCCAACTCCATTGGAATCGTCATTGGTTTCCCGTCTATAATCGTATCCTCGAAAACCATAGGAGGAAGTTGCCTGCACCATACTTCCGCTTCCCTGATCAGCATGTTGCCTTTATCTTCCAACGGATGATAGAGCATTGCACCACCTTGTCCCTCATTACTTACTACTCCAACCTTGTACCCGTTGATATAAAGCGTAGCCTGGAACGACATCGTTTTCTTACTCAGCCTTTCGCTGACATAGATATTTTTCAGTATTATTTCCATTACACCCCTTTTAGACCCGGTATCAACCGGATGATTTCATACACCATCTTTAATCAGCATTACAAAAACAATCAATATCCGGATCCTCATATTCAAACAACGTTGGCGACCGACGCATCAGGTCCATGAAGGTTTCCAACGAAAGACCCTTTCTGAATGTCGCACCTACACCAGCCTCCTGTTCTTTCCACCAATCCGCTTTCTCCGGGTGATCCGTCAAAAGCCGCTTAATCTTATTCCTTCCCTTTAAAAAGCAGAGATCACAATTCCCCTGGTAGTGCTTCAGGTTCAGGTCAAAAGGCATCTTTCGCCAATAATCCAGCACTTGCGGCTTCGTCACCCGCCAATCCACCATTGGCAACCAGGTTTCCCATCGTTCTTTTTCACCAATGGCCCTGGTCTTCGACCATCTTGCCGGCTCATCATAGCGAATGCCGATGGCATTCGTCCAGTGCCGATGTCCCAGGGACATCATAAACCGCTTGATGACCCGCACCTTCAAATCCTGAGTACAAAACCGGGTCACCACGTTCGGCAGATACTTCCTTTTTTCGATCAATGCTGCAAAAGGTTCACCTTTCCTACTGGCCGTCTCGTAGGTCACCTGGCGGAACCTGGTTATAGGGTCGAACTCCAACCAATGAACCAAGCCTCCCCAAAACCGGTCACACTGATCGACAAAATCCAACGTTTTCAATTCTTCTTTGCCTGTATTAGCAAAACAGACAATCACATCCGACGCCGGCAGTTCCTTCAACAAGCGATCTGTCATATAAGCCGAACTTCTTCCACCGCTGAAACTAATCATCGTTACCTCGCGTTCCATCACCACACTTATTATGCACTCTTCACGAATCAATACTCACTACTTCCCAACCCTCGCCCTCAACACCATCTTCCCCTTCAACACCAATCGCAACTCCCTGCCCCCACTCCTATCCGCCACCTCAATCACCATCTTCTTTCCCCTGGCCAGCGTAAAAGGCTCCATGCCCAGGACCAGAGCGGCAGTACTATCCCCCGCCACCGAAGACAACCGGCTTTCATAGATGGGAGCCAGGAATACTTCCTGACTTGCCGTCCGCTTGATCTGCTTCCGATCCACGACAAAGACCCGTACAGACGCAGGCGTAAAACCTATCCGGGTCCGGTTCCTTAACCGAAGCGATAGCCAAAGCAGACTATCCCGCAGATAAATCCCGCGCAGTTGCAACCGCATCCCTTCCGACCTGACTGATCGGTGCAAAAACCCCGACCCCGACGATAGCAAAACGGCATCCGCATTCAATGTCGTCAGGTCCACCGGCAACCCCGTCAACATCACGGGATGCTCCAACAACCCCGCCGACACGGAAGAAACGTCCTCCGGCACCACCCTATAATTCAGCACCGTCGTATCTTCCAGGTACCGCAATTCAAATGAATATAGCCGCCCGTCCTTACCATACACAGATAAATTGGTCGGCGTAAAGCCCCTCCGCACCGCCTTCAGTTCTACCACATTCTCCACCCCTTTCACCTTCTTCGCTAAAATATCCGGACTTACCTTCACCCCTTCTGCCACCGCCACCGGGAACACCAGGTTCGTCATCTTCATCGCCGTGACCGGCACCGTGCGGCTGCCGATCCCCACCAAACGGAAACCAGGACCATCCACCTGTGCCCGAACGTCGGCACAGCAGCCAGCCAAAACCATCACCATCATCACTATCCGCTTCATAAAAAATCATTTAGTCTTTGTATTCTTCAACAATACCCGATACCCCGCCTTCAGGCTCACCCTCACCAGGCGGACCTTCCGGCTCAACAAAGTTTTCGCCGCCTGCAAACCCGCCGCCGTCGCCTGTCCCCCGACACTGGCATCGACCGGCGCCACCCCAAGCGTATTAATCGCTTCGTCCGCCGATTGCTTCGACACATCCCGATTGATCGCCCCCGGCACCCTGACGCCGGACATACCATCCAGGTCGAACACTTCCAGCGAAACCGGCATCACGCCATTCCCTTCCCGGATAGATGTCACCATCACTTGCAACCGCTCCCCGCTCAACGATGCCTTTCCCCATACCTGGGTTCCTTTAGGAATACTGACCCCATTGATCAATGCCGCCTGGTCCAGCCGCAGTTCCACAGCCTCCCCTGACACCAATGTCTGATCGTGTGCAATGACCGCTTCCACTGCATCACCAGGAGCCTGACCCGTACTTTGTTCATCATCCAAATCCATAAAACCGGAGCCCGGGACCACTACCACCGAATCTCCACCACTACCCGGGCCCGGTACATCTTCCCTATCCACTAACATTTTTACCACCTCTTCTTTTTTCGGCAACGACAAGGACGCCACCACCGGACCACTATGCACCGAAGCAGCCGTATCCGCCACACGATCCTCACCCGGATGCTGAATGCGAAGGATCTTATCTACTAACCCGTCAAGCTGATCCAATTCATGGTCGTGCTGCGGGACAACAGGCACACCCGCAGCCAAAATCCCCGGCCTGCCCGAATACACTCCGACAGATGGTAAAGCCGAAGAAGGCAAACCCCCTTTGCCGATACCCGCCCCTAACTCCGGTTTATCCGGTAACGCCTGTCTGCCCAAGACCTCCTTCAACCGATCTAATTTTTGCAACAGTTCATCCGCCTTTTCATCCGGTCCACTGCCTCCCGTCAAACCATAACGGCCAACCCTGCCGGCCAACAATCCTGTATCCCGCCGCCCCGACATTCCGCCCAGCGCCACCGCCGGCCCCAAACCATTCTTATTATAATACGGGTCCAGCTTCCGGCTTTCCAGCAACCGCACCGAATCCTGGTCCGCCTGTTTATAAAACCCAAGCTTATTCAGCGTCTTCTTTTTCGGATCAAACCGCGCTTCCGGCAGCGCCATATTGAGGCCCTTACCCGTCACCGCCTGCTTTTCTTTGCTATCCCCTTTACCGCCGCCCAGCCCATGAAAGGCCACACATAACAACGGCACCACGATCAAAGGAAATAACAACAACATCTTCCGCTGCCGCCGGACCTTCTCCGGCACCTGACCCACTTGCTGTTCCATATACACGCTTTTATAATTAATCAATCTTCACCTTACCATTCCCTCCAGCTGCCGAAGCGAATCTGCTAACCCAGGCCGTGCCCGCAGCAGGCTGTCCAACGCCTTACCACTCGACGGATCACGGCGGAGGCTGTCCAGCCACGCACCAAAATTCTCCCTGGCCACCGGTCGCCGTGGCGTCGGGACGACCAACTGCTCCGGTAACCCAAAGGGAACCGGCATCATTTGTTCCCGATGCTGCCGCACAGATTTCATCGTGATCCCAAAGTCCACTGCGCCTATCGCCAGCAGGAAGATCATCACATAGACCCTCATCCTCGCAGGAGGAACTTTCTCCGACTTCCGCCCCAGGTAGTTCGCAAAGCGGCGGGCATACAACCGCTGTTTCCGGTTCAACTCCTCCCACCAGCCCGGCGCTACCCACTCTTTTTTCTTAAAGAACATGACACAATTTTTTCGTTGTTAATATTATGGTACCAGCTGTATCGCCCTGATCAGCTTCGTTGCGTCGCAATCCCGTGTACGTCCGGTTCTATATTCAGCTTTTGGTTTCAATTCAAGTCTTCCACACGACACCATCCCCTTCACCATGCAAAGTCCCCTACCGGCTTTCCGTTTTCAGATCCCGGTTCGACAGGATCGCCCACCGCTCAATCAGAAAACCATGTGCATTATTGTCCGACCGGCTCACCTCCCGCAGCCAACCCTCCGTCAGCAACTCCCGCGTGACGATACTCGTCGCCCTCGTGATCGTCTCTTCTCCATAGAGCCGGAAATAAAACGGGTAATTCGTCGTATTCAGCGCAATACTGTCAATCGTAATCCGCTGGCTGATATTAGCGCTGATCACATTGCCGTAATAACCCGATTCCTTCAGGTTCTCATAGATCCGCTTCCCCGATACATCCACCAGGTACAACGCCTTACCCAAGTTCTCCGTGATCACCTTCTCGTCCGGGTCCAGCGTAAAAAAATCCTTATGATACGTAGCGATATGATCCCTCGCCTCCACTGGCAGATTGTCCTTCCGGTCACTTGCCATTGCTTCCAGCACCTTTCCGCTGGCAAGAATATACACCCGCTGCTGGGCACGGCTCACCGCTTCCGCCGCCTCGTAGAACGCATACCCTGCGAAACAAAAACATCCGATTATGACGATCACACAAGTCGCCCGGATCAGCCGGAAAGAAGTTTCAATATTTTTCGTTTTAGGAAACATAGCCCACATTTAAAACTGAGATTACAAAAGCTCCCCACCCATCGCACCCATCGTCTTCGTCGCCGCCGCCATTCCTGCCGTAGGCGCGCCACCCATCCCCTGTACCGCGCCCATTGCTGCACCCGTCACCTTGTTCAGGTGAGCACCACCGCCAGAAGGGAACACATTGATGATATGATTGGTGATCGACGGCACGCAGAAATACCCGATAATCGCTATGATCAAAAAAATCATATAAGCCGCGTCCGTGGACCCGAAAGTCGTCTGCCCTGTATTCTGTATTTGCTGAATGTCCACTTTCAACATTTCCTCCTGGATCTGCCCACACAGCGAACCGAAAATGTTTGCCACCGGCAACCACAGGAAGACATTGATATACCGGCCCAGCCAAGCCGTAAAAACATGCTTGAATCCGTCAAAGGCGCTCAGTCCCAACACCAGCGGTCCCAGGATTGCCAGCAGGATCAGGTCAAACGTCCGCAGCGTATTTACACAAAGCGAAGCCGCTTCATACACCAATTGCAGGATCTCCGACAAGCACACCTTCACCGAGTTGCGGAAATTGTATATGATCCGCGAGATATTAAACTTCACCGAATTCGACAAGCCTGAAAACGTTCCTGTTTCCGCTTCCCCGCTGTACTGCTGCCATTTCTCCTCATCGCCATGCCCGTCAGGGCCTACATACATCTGCCAATCCGTTGACTGCTCCACCGCCGCCTCCTTTTGCTGCAACAGTGTCGTGATCGCCTGGTTCGCATTGTCCACCAGCGCCGCCGTCCCCGCCACCGTCGGCTGAAGCAAACCATTAATCGCCCCGATAAAGGCCGGGTACAGCGTGATTACCAGCCCAATCGCAAACGGACGCAGCAAAGGGAAGAAGTCGATCCCCTCCGCCCTTGCCAGATGCCCCCATACCCGGTACGAGATATACAACAAGGCCCCAAATCCCGCCAGGCCTCTGCCCACACCCATTAATTCCCCGCAATTCACCATCATCGTATTGTACACCTGTTCGAGCGTTGCCTGCAACCCCTGAACCGTCGGAGATACCCCCGTGATCGGAGAATCCTGCGCCTGGGAAAGAAAGGGCATGATTACCCCCACCCCCGCCAGCAGCAGGGAAATACCTAATCGCTTTGTCATCAAAAAAAGTTTAGAAAGTTTTTAATACCCGCATTACTGCCCAATCCCATACAACGATTGCAAAGTCCCCACGTCCTGCCCCGTCTTCATGCGTTGCATCGCCTGCATCGCCGCCTGATTATCGAAAGATTGCATATAGCTCAATTGCCCCGTCATATCCCGGTCAATCCGGTCAATCGCCGCCAACCGCTCCGCATCGCTCATGCGGAGCTGTCCCGCCGTCACCACCATCACCAATTCACTTACATTCTTCAGGCTCCCTTCAATCAAAGTGTTATACACCCCCGAAAAATAATCCAGCTCCTGCGTCGTAAAATGGCCGGTCCCCTGCAAATAATGATTGGCAGACTGGTACTCCTTCACCAGCATCGCTTCCTTATTCACGATATCTGCCACCTTCACGTAATTGCTCACCGCAGGGCTGACCGCCAACAAGCCATCCAAAAAAACCTTGTGCAGCGAAAACGTCCCCTGGCTCAGCCCCTTAATATCTTCATAGCCTTTATTCAGGATCGTATAAGCCTGGTACATTTCCGTCAGGATCTGCTTCAACTGCGTCAGTTTCTGCACATCCAATAACAATTGCTGAATATCATCCGATACCGACTGCGCCCGAACCCCTGCCAAAGGCACCGCCAGTACCGCCAGGAAAAACCCCAGCCTTCTCCAAAAATGTTTCTTTGTCATAGTTTATCGTTTATGGTAATCCATATAACCCCTTAATCGTTCCCACATCACCCCCGTCCATTTGCCTTTGAAGGGACAGCCAATCCGCCTGATCCGTAAACCCCGTAGTAAAAGAATACCGGTCCTTCATCGACCTGTCCAGATCCCTGATTTGCGCCATCCGCTGATCGTCCGACATCTTTAGCTTATTTGCCGTGATGATGTCGATAAGGGAAGAAATATCCGCGATCCCGTCACTCAACACCAGGGCGTACACATTCCCTATATAAGTCACTTCATCCGCATGGAGGCCGGTCGTCTGCCGGTACCGGGATAACGCCGTGGTAAACCGTTCCACAATCGCAGCCTGCAAAGCCACGATTTCCAACACCTCACCCATATTGCCAATAGCCGGGTTCACCGCTTCCAGCGAGTTATAAAAAGCATTATGCAGATTGAACTCCCCGGCTTTGAGCTCGCTGATCGTATTCAGCCCGGATTCCATAATGCTGTACCCTTTCTGAGCATACCCGATATAGGTTTGCAGCGTGACAATCTGCTGCTCATAATATTTCAGCCGCGTCTTGTTCTGTTCCAACCATTCCGCCGTCGTCTGCGCCCTACAGGCACCGGCGACTAACAGCAACCATCCGATCAATACCCCTTTCATAGCAAAAACTTTATTGATTACTGAATCCCATACAACGCCTTCGTCGCCGCCACATCATCAGCATCCCTTGACCGCTGCAAGCTCAACAGAAAACTTTGCTGGCTGAACTGCTGCAAGTCCGTGTAATTCCGGTCAATGCCCGCACCCGTCTCGTCAATGATCCTCAGCCTCCCTGCATCATTCATCTGCGTGATCAGCGCGTTCACCACCATCACCAGGTTTTTCAAATTCTGCACGCTTTGATTCATGATCCCCGACAAGACCGCATACATATGCTGTACCTCCGTCGCGCTGAAATGACTATCCTGACCCAACACCCCGTACGCCTGCTTATACCCCGCGATAATCTGCTTCTGTTTGGTGATCATCGCACTTACCTCTTCATAGGCCGTCAGCGCATTTTTTACTTGCCATAACTCCTGATAGTACTCCGAGAAGAGATCCTTTTGCTGCTGCACCCATCCGGCAATATCCGTCAGCTCCGATTGGTCCATATCATTCTCCAGGGCCTTCTGCGTATTTTGCAAACCGATCGTTTCCGTTTGCAATCGCTCTACCTCTAGGTCCGCCGCTACGATCACCTTTTTCACCGCCGCATTGATGATCGAAATAATATCCAGCACCTGTGCCTGTGACGCCTGCGGCGCCAGGCAGGCCAGGAGGAGCGCCGGCAGGACCAACCACCGACGCCCTTTCCTGTTAACCGTCACCGGAGGCCTGCCATACCCCACAACCTGAACCATCCACCACTTATTTATAGCCTTACACATATCGTCAAGGTTTGTCATTTACACAATCAATATCATCCGAATAAAAGGCCGCCACCTGCGGATCAGTCAGGGAAGGAATTTCCGCCCGAACCACGGCGACCTCTTCGGCCGTAAGAGGCCGGCTTTGTTCCGTGTCCAGGTTGAACACCGCCCAGCAGTCTGCAAATTTTCTTATACAATACATACTGTTCCTTTCGCGCCGCCCATTAAACAGCGGCTATTTTAATGATTTCGACGCCCGACTGTCCGCAAGTGATGAACCTATAATTTTATGACCCTACCCCTTTTTGCGCATCTCTTCCGCCAATGCCTCGATCCCCTTTTGAAAACTGCCATACTTCTCCGCATACCCCTCGATCCGCACCTTCTCTGCCTGATCCGAAGTATAGGACAGGTACTCTTCCAGCGAAGTTTCCAGCCGGTACACCCTGCTATGCGAAGGCCCCAGACAGATCCAGCAGTCCTTATACACCCTGCCCGGATCATGCGCCTTATTGATCGACAGGATTTCCGCCTTCTGTTTTTCCGTAATCCCCAACAACTCCTGAATCTCATCGAACTTATTAGCGAACTTGCTTTGATCCAGCAGAATCTTCGTGTCCGAATTATTGATGATCGCCTGCCGGATGATGGGCGAATTCACCATATCATCTACCTCCTGTGACACCAGCGCCAGCTTGCCATTAAACTTGCGAAGCGTCTTCACCCAATACCGGATATTCTCCGCCATGCCCGCGTTGGCTATCGCCTTCCACGCTTCCTCGATCACCACCATCTTCCGGATGCCCCGAAGTTTGCGCATCTTCGACAAAAAGACTTGCATAATCACCAAAGTAATCACCGGAAAAATCATATGGTCCTTCACCGCATCCAACTCAAAGACAATAAAACGTTCATTCAGTAAATCCAGATTCTCCGTCGCGTTCAATAAAAAGTCAAATTCGCCTCCTTTGTAGTAAGGCCGTATCACATACAGGAAATTCTCCACGTCAAATTCCTTAGCCTTCACCCCCTCGGCTTGCAGCACGCCCACATATTCCCGTTCCAGAAATTCATAAAAGGAATTAAAACATGGGAACACTTCCGGCGACTTCCGCAGCCAGTTATAATACGACTGCAAAGCATTCGACAGCGCCACATACTCTGACCGGTACTGTGTTTCATCCGATCTTTTCCAAAGCGCCAGCAGCAGCGACTTTATGCTTTCCTTCTTTTCCGTATCGAAAAATTCACCCGGCCCGATATAGAAGGGATTGAACCGAAAGGGTTTCCCTTCCTCCCAGGTAAAATAAAATCCGCCCAATAGCTTGCACAACACCTGGTAAGAGTGCCCGATATCGATCAGGACAATGTGCATACCCTGGTCATAGTAAGACCGGCAGAGATGGTTGACCAGGTATGATTTACCCCCGCCGCTACCTGACAACACGAAAAGATTTCCGTTCTGCGTAAGGCCAGCCCTGCGCGGCTCGTCGTCGATGTCCACATGCACCGGCCTTCCCGTCAGCCGGTCACCGAAGCGTAACCCGAAAGCACTATCAGAACTCCTGTAATTCGTTTCCATGTTAAGGAAACAGCAGCCTTGTTCCAGAAACGTATCGAAACATTCATTATCCGGCAAGTCCCCCGCATTCCCAGGGATACCCGCCCACCAAAGCTGCGGCGCCCCAATCGTTTCCTGATGTGCCACCGCATCGATAGCCGCCATCGCCGACCCTGCCCTGTTCCTGATCTCCTTTAATTCCTCCGGCCTGTCCGTCCACACCAGCACATTAAAATGCGCTTTGATAAAAGTCCGTTGCAGCGTAGCCGCCTCGTTCAACATCGCATTCGTCGCATCCCTCGACACCGCGTTCTCCCGCGAATAATTTGCCAGGGATTGCAGCCGCAGCCGTTTGCTTTCCAGCTTTTTTACCGTCGCCCCCTGATCCTCAATGATGATATATTGATTATAGATATGATCGAAGGGCAAAAGCAATCCAAGACCCGCTGAAAATCCAATCGGAAAACGATTCCTTTCCGTACTGTACCGGTCATAATTCACCCAGGGCGAACACTTCCCCGGCAAATCCTCCGGGTCTGCCAGTGTGAACAAGACAGCCTGCTGATCCCCCACCTGTACAGGGTCCCCCAGCCCGATGTCCCTGATCATGGGCACTTCCCCTTCTTCCTGCAGATAACAATATTGTTCTATGATCCCAACCGACCGAGCCGTACTTACCAGGTGTGCCGTCAAAACCCTTTTCACCTTCAACAGCCCGGAATCAGCCAGGATACGGCAAAACTGCCCCACGCAACTTTCAAAATCCCGCAATACCGCTGGGTTCAGCGTATCCTCCGGGACCAGCACCTTTCTCAGCAGTCCCGAAGAAGCAGAGCTGACCGCCTTCCGGCCTGACGGCCGTCGGGTCAGAAATATCCGGCACCGGTGCCGGAGAAAAGGCCGTCCTTCAAAAAATCGGTCACTGGCCGCACCCAGGAAGCCCTTATCCGCCCGTTCCTTTTCGTCTTCTTCCGTCACAGGCATACCATCAGCCCCACGTGGACCATGTTTGCCCCCATCCTTCCCATCTGCGTACGGAATCCCGTTCCCCTCTTTCCCCTGGAACCTATCCCGCCGATAAACGTCCTGCATGTGGAACACCGTTCCCTCCGGCAACACCTTCATCGCCTTTACAAAAGATTGGTGCAGCAACTCATAGTCCGCTTCCCCCAGCGTAAAAATCTCCGGCTTCGTCACTTCCAGGCAGATGGTGACATCCCCCATCTTCGAGACGATACAATCCCCCGCTACCTCCAATATCGGCAACCGTTCATCGAATTGTGCTTGCATGATCGCTGTATAAGTGAATAAAGAATTTTCTCGAACCCGATAGCAAGGCAGAAGGCACCCCTTTCCTGGCCCGCATTTTCATCAGCCCGTATTGTCCATATTTCTTACTGATCCTATACACCCGGCTGGTCACCAGACCGCCCGCGCCAAAGGCCACCGGAATACAGATCCAGGAGCTGATCCCCGCGACATATAGCACGCCATACAACAGCAACACCCCGATCAACACCCCGGCTACATACCAGATATACTGCGCCTTCAAACCCTTGAACTCGATTGCCTTATTGATCCCTTTGTTGATCGTATACACCTTGTCTGCCATCGCCTTAAATTTTTTCAACCCGTAACACCAAAAAAAGATTGAATCACCGTAGCCACCACCACCAGGAAAATACAGGCCGAGAACCAAGCCGTCGCCACCTTAGACGTGTGCGGATCTCCGTGGCTCCACATCAGGTACACCCGTATCGCCCCGATCAATCCCACGATCGCCCCCACCGCGTACATCAGCTGCGTCGCCGTCGTGAAATAACTTCGGACCATCGTATTCGCCTGATTGATCCCCGTATTCCCATCCGCCGTCTGCGCTACCGCAGACATCGTGATCAGCAATGCCGCCTCCAACATCGCCCCATACACATAAATCTTACCCGGTCGCTTCATATTCTCTATGTTTAATGTGAATAATCAAACCCCTCATATCTCTTCCCTCAGCTCCACAAAACATCTAGGTCCGCCCCTTCCAGCACCAGCGAAAAATTCGTCGAACAAGTCCTGATCAGGAAACTATTAATCGCCTCCTGATACGGCGACTGTTTTAACTGATGATAGCTCGCCAGCACTTCCCGTATATGGTCCGTCAATTCCTCCCGATTGATGCCGTCAGCCACTCCCTGGCTCACCACCTCCTTTAGCAGGGTGATCACTATATCCATCGCCTTGAACAGTTCCGACGATTGATCGGGAAATCCCTCCCTGGCTTCAAACAAATCCGCCTGCTCCACTTCCGGTAGATGGCCCGGCGGATTGCCCTGTGAGAGGCCAGGCAAATCATTACCCCTTTGGGACATTCCCTCCTTGCCTGCGGATAGCTCCGGCATAGCAACCACCTTACCCTCAACCTTACCACTGTCCGGCGCGGGCGCACGTCCATGAGATCCAAAGAAAAAGGCCGTAATCTCCTTCCGGTAATACCGGGCGATAACATAGAAATAATAGATGCCCGTTGCCATCAGCATAAACTCGGTAAATTGTCCCCAGGAAATAGATCGAAGCATGTCCCTTGCGTTTTGTTTGCAGGACAAAAGTGCATAACCAGCACCGCCGAAACGATAGTGACAATAGTTGTGAAAATGAAAATAAACGGAAAACCTAAGCCAAATAAGCCTTGAAAGTACCGTTGATTGGTAATCTCAAATAAAAAGAGGAAATTAGTACGGTAGAATCCATTGACCGTAAACACTATTTTAATCGAAAGTCTCTACATGAGTAATCAGCACCTTCAAATGACACGTATCAGGCATTTGATCTCAACTTGGATTGCATTTATTGAAGTAAGTAATTTTGAAAGCTACTTTGACATAAACAAAGCCGGGGAAGGTTTATCTAGGCAACTACTAAACTTGATTTATGATTACAAATTGGAAGACCTCAATAAGGTAAAAAAGAATTTCCACGGTTTAGATATTGGCGACAGCGCAGAAGCATTAATAGCTTACCAAGTAACTTCCAGAAAAGACAATAAAAAAATACTCGACAACCTAGACTTAGTAGTTAAACATAAACTCAATGACGTTTTTACAAATGGAATAAAATTTCTAATCCTAAACAACAATAAAGTATCCATAGGAGGAAGATCCAAAAGGAAGCCATCAGACATTCTTCCAACTTTCAAAATGGCCGAGGATATTATCTACCCAAAAGACCTAGTTGAAAAGATAGAAGAGATTTACGAGAAGGAAGCAGACTTAATGAAATTCAATTCCATCCTAACACTTCTGGAAAAATTACTTAAACCAATTTTTACTACACCGCCAGCCCAAGAAAATATTATAGCCAAAGGGGCCATTGAAGATGCATTTAATAAAATCAGCGAAAACAAAGAATCTGACCTTCGAATATCTTCAGCCTTCCTTTTGAGCGACTTATCATTGCCTCCTATAAATCCAATTGCTCATAGAACTGCTTTAGTTGAGGATCTATGGAACAAGTTGCAGAATACCCAAATTTTGTGGATTCAGGGTTCTCCATCGACTGGAAAAACTTCGACAGCTATTCTTGTATTAAAACTAGCTACTAGCAATACTATATGGGTTGAATGTAGAGATATAAAACCTGACCAATTAATAGAACATATAATTTCATTGTTGTCAAAACACTACAATACCCCAATTAAACAAACATATCAAGAAACCTTAAATGACATATTTTCGAAAATAGATGCGGATGTAATTATTGTCATAAATGATTTGGCTGATATAAGCATTGAAGATCAAACTGCGCAATCTCTAAGTAAGTTATTTCTGGCAGCCTCAAGCAAAGGAATGTTTTTAATTGTCACTTCAAATTACCATCTCTCATCCGATTTTTCTGATAAATATGATTTGGATATAACTCCAATTTCGATTCCTCCATTTGAAAATGAAGATACTAAATCCCTACTCTCAAATTATGGGGCGGACGATGAAACCGCTGACTTATTTGCCGATATTATAACAAGCACGACGCAAGGACATCCCCTTTTAATTCAAGCAGCGGGAAGATATTTAAGGGATAAAGGCTGGACTGTTGATGAAGACTCAATTACAACCATATTCTCAGGAAAATTTGGGAGCCAGGTTGAAAAAGAAATTTATGCACGGGTTCTTGAAAACACTACGGATGAAGATACCCGGCATTTATTATACCGCCTAAGTTTTGTAGTCGGCACTTTTGATATGACTACTATTGCCAGAATTTGTTCCGTAACGCCCGAAATAAAAGATCCACTTGAAAAGGCTAGTCAATTAACGGGTGTTTGGATTCAGGAAATTTCGACAGGGGGTTTTCAGCTTTCCCCTTTAATTAAACGATTATCCAAAAATGTCAACACTGAAACAAAAAAAGAAATCTATAAGCAACTTGGCCTTCAAATAATTGAAAAGAAAGAAATTTCACAAATTGAGGCTCTTGGAGCCATATTCTATTTCTCCAGCGCAGAAAAATATAACCAGGCAGCCATTGTACTGCATAAAACATTAGCAGAGTTCATACGACAACCCAATCTTTTCTTTGATTGGGGTTTCCAATTATATTGGTACAGCACGCCCTTCCCAAAAGGCGTTGCTGCATTTCTAAAAGTGCAAATACGAGTGCTTCAAATTGACTTCACTTCATCACTCAAAAAGGATACGAGCTTTTTGATGCAAGACCTGCAAAGCATAATATCTAATGAGGACGTAGGGTTATTGGGCCTCGCCTTCAGCAATATGCTTTTTTTCCGATTGGATCTAATAGCCGACCCTTTGAAAGGTTTAAAACACTTAGCAACAGCCCGTGAACAGTTTGAAGAAATTAAAATACCCGAATTCGATCCAGGAGATAGCTTATTTAATACCGATCTCCTAAATGGTGTTTGGCATGTATTTAGTCAGATTCATAAAAAAACTGAATATATAGAATGGTTCAACATTTTAAGAAAAATGAATATTCCCCCATCCATTAAAGATCCGTACACTAACCAAATGTACAGGATGGCCGGAGTATCAATATATCGGAATGCGATCTTGAAAAACAGAAACACAAGCGAAAACATCGGAGATCTTTTAAACGATTTAATAACCCTGGGCCACGAAAACGACATCCCCCTAATCTCTGCTTATGCGTTAAAATACTTAATAAAATATCAAAGAGAAGATATCAAAGACTTAGGATCGATCGCTGCATTTTTAGAAAAGCATACCGCCTTGTGGGGAATGAATTTATTATATAAATTTTTAGTATTTGCAGAAATTGGTTACCAATATTTTTATTCAGACAATAAAGAACAATCGTATTTCTATTTAGAAAACATTGAATCAATTGAAATTCCATCATTCTATACAGAGACCCTTGATTACATGATTCTCCTAATTCAAGCATCACACAAGAAAAGCCCAATTAGATCAGCCGAAATTGCTTTAAAAGCACTGGATATTTCATTAAACACCAAAGAATATGTAATTGAAGACAAAATTAAATTGTACGGAGAGGCCGCAATAGGAGCAGCTAATACTGGAAGATTGAAGCATGCTTTGGATCTATACTCAGATGGCTATATTCTTTTATTAGATAATTTTACAGATTCCGAGGATCAACAGGCTACGGTTATTCGTTACGGCAATGCAGTAAAATATATTGACGAATTGATAGAACTTGGAAAATCGCCAAGTTTCGGAAACGGCGGTCATGTGATACCGGAGCCAGGTTATTTTTTTAGGACTAACGAAAAGCTACTTGAAGGAAATTATTATTTTGATGAAAGAAAATTTATGGGGTCAACCGCCGTTCAAGCGGGTTATGAAACAATAAATGATCTTCATAAATCGAAATCATGGGCTTATAAGAGCATCGAACTTGCCCTGGATATAAAAGACCCTAAATACATTTCAATTCTTCAACTGGATATATGTTATCTGGTCCTGGACAGGCAATATAGGCAAGCATATAATTTATTAGAATATATAGATACTTTTCACTTTAATTTGAAAAAAAGAGCGGATTCCACCGAACCGATGGATGATAAACTTAGATCAATAATGCATGATCTCATACTTGATGACATAGGAATTTATTTCTCGATTATTCTGCCGATTACATTTTCAATCTCTCTCGATATAGTTTATGGAAGAATTTTAAAAGAACAATACCAACAATTGATTCGGGATGTTTTTAACAATGATAAATACAGATTAAAAGATCCAGTATCATACGAATTCGCGAAGAGACTTTATGAACAAATTCTGCTACATAACGTATCTTATAGCCAGATGCAATCTTTATTCGATACTTATGTTGGCGAATATAGAGATATATTATACATGATTGGTTGTCTACTATTATGCTGCTTCACTTCTGCAAAGGACGCTGCATATTTGCAGTTTGCGATAATTTCTCCTTTAGATTTTACAATGAAAAAAGCAGAAGCAGCATATCGCTTTTGCATGATCCCTTATTTTAGAGAATTTTGGTTTCAAAAAGTAAATACTCATCCAAGTGAATTTTCATCCAAAGATCATTTGCGTTCAAAAGGATGGGATTTAATTGATAAAACAGAATGGACAAAAAAAGTTGCAACTATCTTTCGTGTAATTATTAACCATCTGGATGTAATACCACATCCAGTAGCCGCTGCCTTTATTGATAAAATCTAAAATCTTTAATCCCAATTCTCGTTCCATCCCCCACGCAAAGGCATCTACACAGCCAGTTCCCCCGGCCATCATTTTGTAGCCGCTTTTGTCATGATCGACGCCATCAAAGCGATCTTCCCAAAGTAATATTCTACAAGCCTAAAATCTATGATGCTCCTTTTGCGTCGCCGTCCCAAGGACGGGTTCGGCCGCCCAAAATAAGTGCCGAACCGAGAGAACCCAAAGCCCACAGAGGCTTCAGGTTCGGCACTCATTTCGGGGCCCCGGCCGCATGAATACTTGGATTTTTGCCGCTTCGCGGAATACAGAATACAAATACAGAATACAATACAGCATAGCACGCCATGTCCCGGATCAGAACTTCCCCTCCTTTTCATCCATCTTCTTTTCCAGCGCGATGGCCTCCCGCTTTGTAAAGGCCATCCTGTCTTTCTTCCGGTTGCGGAGGACCTTAAACCGGTCGTAGATATTTGCCACCTCCTTCCCAAGGGCTGCTTTCGCCCATCGCTGCAGTCTGCTGATGTCTGCCGGCACACCTTTATATAAGACCGCCTCCACCGCGTTCAGCTTATATATCCATTCCACAAAATCTACGTCAGCCGGTCCCCAGGTATAGCCTTCCAGACCTGTGAGGCTGACCGGGGCCTTCCGTCTGTCCTGATCCTCCACCATCCAGGCCCGGTAAGCCTCCATCGCCAGGCACCAGGCCGCGCGATAACTTCCCAGCGTTGCCCCCTCCTGGTCGATCACCAGGGCCAGGGGATCGAAGATCCTGGACTGACTATGCTTCCGGGTAAATTCTTCATCCAATACCGGCGACCCACTCCGGTAATACATCCAGAATTCCCGGTTGGAGCGGAAAAAGGCGTCGATCCGCTTTTCCTCCCGCCGGATCATGGCCGGCAAGGCCCCGCCTGGCAGAGACAGCCGGTAAAGCTCGAAATGATATAGGCGGATGTAAAGCAGCAGTTTCCCATAGAAGACCGGCCAGACCTGCCGGAAATACGCCACCTCCGTTTCCCTGCCCCGCATCATCTTGCGTCCGAGCGGTCCCACCTGGGTAATCGTCCCCCGGATCAATTCTATACCCCTGGCGTACCGGTCGATGCCGGTCAGGCTATGATCAAGGGTATCCAAAGCCTTTTCCAGGCCGGTGTATAATTGAACAAATGGCTTTTCCATGTTTCAGGTGATTGATTCACCCAAAATTCAACAGTCCCATTGGCCGCCTGCGTTCATGCCCGAAAATGGGGTATGAGCAAGTAATGACAACAGCGCAAGTCCCTACGCTCAAAGACGTAGTTCGTCGCATAGGGGCAATAAAAAAGCCGCCCGAAACGGACAGCTCGATGATCAGGGCAGACCCCGAAAATGTATTGAATTATTTCACCTGTAATTTAGCACGCAAACTTGCTTTTACCTTTTTCACCAGGTCCACAGGAATACCCACCAGTTCGGCAACTTTACTAACCGAAAAGTCCGTATTTTCCAGCAACAACCTTGCTGCCTTTTCATTGGCCTTCATTTCCGCCACTTGTTCAATGATACCCATAGTATTATTTTTTCCTGATAAACTATCTAATTCTTCCCTAAAGATACGATTCATTTCGGGTTTTTCAAAGAGGACGTAGTTATCCAAAAAGGTTAAAACGGCCCTGATCTTCTTCCTTGAAAACACCCCTTTCCGATATAACAATCTGGCAATGAATAGTTTTTGTTCCAGCAGTCTTTTATCCAGATTCTTCCCTTTCAATAGCAGTTTCTTCGCCGCCAACAACACCAGGGCAAAAGGATTATTACTCGCTTCCAGGTCCTTATCCTTGAAGTCTATAATATGCAAGGTATTAAACTTGTACGTCAACTCCATTCCTTCATAGGCCAGCTCAAACCGGTCACCCATCCTTTTACCATCAGGTCCCGTAAAGATGGCGATAGGAATTACCGGCTGACCAAGAAACCGGTCATAAATTCTATAGAAGTAAGTCCACATTCTTTTCGTAAACTCCATATCGTACTGACCCTGGACCTCGATATGAATCAGCAAATATTTCACCGTCCCGGCCTTCGTGTACACCTTTACCAGTTTATCGACGAATCTTGTATCCGCATTCTTTTCCGGTGCCGGGTACAATTCAGCCAGCTCTTTATCCAGAAAGACGACCTTCCTTTTCATGTTGAAACGCGATTCAGCATCGGGGAACAGAAACAACAACAGGTCCGGAAATACCTCCTCCAAGATGCCCTTCCAAAGAATATCATTCTTCCGTCTCATTGTTTAAAAATTTGATATAATGAAGTCCATTTTTGCCCCAAAGCCTTACCCACACTTGATTTCAGGACTAACAAAAGGAGACTACAAAGATACGAAATAGCTATAATCCAATAAAATATTATTTGGACTTCGTATGATAATAAACGTTAAATAAGGTAACGCTTTTGCTTACTTTTTTCGGGAAGAATATTTATTGGGCGGCAGCAGCTCCACGACATCAATTTTCAAATAATCGGCAATGTCATATAACATCTTTAATGATGGCTGCTGATCATTTGTGCACCACCTGGATACCGTTACCGGGCTTTTTTTCATTCCTTTCGCCAATTCCTTTTCACTCACATCAAGTTTGACAAGAACAATTTTCAGCGAGTTGTATTCCGGTTTCTTCATTTTGATTGTCTTACTTCAAAGGTAGAAATCATATCTGTTTGACGGACAATATTATAGTTTAAAGAGGCGTTAGCCAAATACGCCATTTTTATATCGTTTTTAACTATATAATTATCGTATTACACTATTTTATTACTAGCTTTATATTGTTTAAATCTCCGTCCATGCAACCAATCATAACACCTACCCACCCTGACCGCGCCATGGTCCAGCTGACCGACGCCGAAATACTAAACCCGTTCCCTGTCATTACCGACTTATTCAGGAGATACACCCTCCCGGAGCTGCGCGAACTTCTTACCGTGTTAGCGGACGTCGTTTTGCAGAAAGACTTCACTTTTAAAGAACCAGGAAACAAGGCCGCCTTTCTTCGCGTCATGGCAGCACTCGACAAGGCCCTGCAAGCCGACTACGTAATCGCCAAAGTCACCAGCCAATTGCCCGTTTTTTCCGAATGACTACCCTGTGAAACCTCCGTACCCTACCTAACAAAACACCTATTATTTCAAACCTTATTGTATGAACGCGACAGCCCTCAAATCCGCCCCCGGCCATTTAAAACTGGTTCCGCCCACAATGCCGGTCCCTACACCGGCGCCCAGGTCCCTTATCCAATTATCCCTTCCGTTTGAAGAAAAAGATATTCTACCATCACCAGGACTTTTGCAAGAAAAGCCAAAGCCCTTTCAGGAAAAACATCTGACCATCGGAACAAAATGCGGAATAGGCCCTAAAGGAGAAATATATCCTGAGCTGCGCTTTGGAGGCGTTTACCTCGAAAAAGCCAATTTCAGGGTCGGCAAGAAGGTGACTATTAGCCTCCGTCGCAACAAGATCATCATCACCGTGGATAAGCCCCAGCCCGAACCCCATATAGAAGAAGGATATGAAAAGGCCAGGAAAGGCCGCCAGGTCATGCAGGAAATCCAACAAAAGTTCCTGGGGCCGAAAAAGGAAATAGCCAAAAAACCCAAACGAAAGGCCAAATAGTATTCGCCTACCCCATCATGCCCATCGTTACCGCCGCCTGCACAAGCTCTACCGCGTTGTGTGCCCCCAACTTCGCCATCAGGTTCTGCCGGTGCTTATCGATCGTGCGTTTTGATAAAAACAGCCGCTCCGCGATCTCCCGGTCGTGCAGCCCTGTGAGTATCTGCCGGAAAACCTCTTTTTCCCGCGTCGTCAACCGGTCCAACAATGTCCGTGTCCGCGCGCTCATGCTTGAATCCATCCATTTCAGTGCGATCTCGTTGGAATAAAACCGCTTTCCGTTCATTACTGTGCGAATCGCCGACAGCAGCGTATCCGGTTCCACGTTCTTCAGGATATATCCCATGGCCCCCGCCCGGATCATCTTTTCCGCGTACGTTCTTTCATCGTAACTCGACAGGCAAAGGATACAAGCCTGGGGGCGGTGCTGCAGAATCATTTCCGTGGCCTGCACACCGCCGTCGTCGGGAAACTGGTAGTCCATCAGGATCACATCGAAATCGGCCGTACCGATCTTGTCCATCGTTTGGGTAGTCGTTTCCGATTCCTCCACGATGCACCTCACCGGCAAAGTCGGCACGGACAGTAAGGCCCGCACCCCGGCCCTGATCATCCGGTGATCGTCTGCGATCAGCACCCTAATAACCGCCGTTTCCCTATTCATGAATTGACTGTTAGCCGTATCCTGGCCTCCGTGCCCTTCCCCGGCGAGCTGGACAACAGAAACTCTCCCTCATGCGACCTGATCCGCGAGTGCATATTCCGGATCCCCATTCCGTGCCCCTGCACCAGCGCCGGTTCAAAACCTTTGCCGTTCTCCTTCAGGCGTACCTCCGCCTCCTGCCCCTTTCCTTCAAAGCGCACCGACATAAAAGATGCTTCGCCATGCCGGATCCCATTAGCCATAAACTCCTGTATCACCCGGAACAGGTCGATTTCCAATGCCTTATCCATGACAGGAAAACAACGCGCTTCCTCTATGACGACGCGCATAATGCCCGCCGTCTGAACTCGCACCGCCATTTCCCGCACCGCCTGCACCAGGCCGAAGTCTTCCAGCGACTTCGGCATCAGGTTATAACAAACGCCCCGCATCATCCCGAGTATGTCAAACAACGATTCGTTGGCCGCCTGTAATTTATCCCGCAGCGGAGGTGCCTCACATTCCATTGCCGCCACACTCACCAGGAACTTTACCGCCGATAGCTGCTGCGTCAATCCATCATGGAGATCCCTGGCCAGCCTCCCCCTTTCCTGCTCCTGGGCCGTGATCACCGCCCGGAGCAGCTTGTTCTCCGATGCCAGCTGCATCGTAATATCCTTTGCCGTCAACAGAATGGCCCCCTGTCCCCTCGATCCCCTGCCTACAAGTATCCTTGCCGTAATATCCACCGGGAAAGCCCGGCCGTCCATTGACAAAAAGGATCGGTTCCAGATCCGCACCAATCCCTCCGGTCCCTGCTGCCGGCGCAATTGCCGGAACAGCGATGGCCTTGTATTACCGGTCAGTACATCCACCGACCTTCCCACTAACCCCTTCTTCAAGTACCCCATTCGGTCGCTCACCGCCTTATTCACGTCTTCAATCGCTCCCCCGGCCGTCAGCACCACCACCATTTCAGAAACCGTATTGAAAATATTATTAAAATAGTCCCTGGAAATCGTCATCGACTTTAATTCCTCCGCCAGCATATGCAGGCCGCTAATCAGCGCGTCCGTGTCATCCAGCTTATCCGACAATGCCAGCCGCTTTTCAAAACGGCCGGCAGAATAAGACGCCAGGAGCGTATGGATTTCTTTGAGCCGTTTTTCCATCATAAATAAGTTGTCAACCATTTCATCGCCTTATTCCTGCGCATATATGTCCTGACCGGGATGGCCGGCTGTTCCTTCGTCAAAATAAAACCGACGATGATCAGTGTCGCCAATTCATCTACAATAATTGCCGACGCCTTGATCCCTGCCAACCCATCCCCCGAGCTGACGTACCTACGCGCTTCTTTATCCATCTCCACCACGCCCTGGTTGATCACCAGGACCGGCCTGGGCTCTCGCCCGGTAAAATCCAGCCGGGTTTGCACGATCTCCCGCGCCATCTCCAGGGTGACCAGCATCTGACGCTTGTACGTCGCCACCAGGATCCCATTATCCAGCAACTCCAACCGGACATAGGGCGTTTCCACGATTTTACTCATGACATATAGATTTAAGCCATTCCGACAAAGGAATATGCAACGGCAAATGCTACGAACCAGTATAGGGGGTCTGCCCGCCTGATGGCGTCAGCAGTGAAAAGCAACATCAGAGGGGGCGGGAGAAAATGAAATTCACCTTCAATATCATTGACGAATAAAATTAATCCGAACGTGGACCTTTTACTAAAAAAGTGAAGAAAATATAAATTTCTACCTAGCGGTTAACTACATATTTACATCTATCAGGAGGCGAAGCCAACACCCGTTTCCGGGTTACCAGCATCCAATGCAACCTATTCATCGCACTCCCCTTTGGAAAATGGGGCCAGCCGGTCCTCCGACAGATCGATCAGGATATTTCCTGCCACAGGCCCGCCGGCATTTTTCATGGAGAATAGTGTCGAATACAGCGATTGCGGCGTGCTACCGATCGTCGCAAGGCCCAGCGCCGCAGCCTTACTGCTCACCTTTAGCTTGCCGGGAAAAGTGACCGTATAGGGAGGTAAGATGATCGGGTTCTCCTGGACACTATTATATACCCCCAGCGCATAATCCGAGCAATTAAACCTGACCAGGTGGTAGTCATTTCCGGCATCCTGCAACGCCTTTTCCTTCAACAAAGAAAACTGCGCTCCCGTTAGACAACACGTAATGGCTGCATTGATCTCATGAAGGCTGTTATCTTTTATCATCGAAGGAACCGGCCGGGTCGGATGCCAAGGGGACGGTAGGCGTGCAGCGTAAAAGCCAAAGCTCTGCGTCACTAAACTAGCGCCATTCGATTTACTAAGGACCAAAAAAGTATGTCCCGCATTTTCTATTCCCATAAATCCCACCAGGGCAGTAGGATCATGATTTACCGGGACATCCGTGCAAAGCTGGACAGCATAGCTGGCTCCCGGATCAGGCACCCGATCGAAACTTTTGAAAAAACGCCGGAGATCAATCCCCTTTCGCTCTCCGACCTGGGCCGACTGCGCCAGTACCAGCGAGGCACCTGCTGGCCCGTCAGATTTGCAGGACGAAGATGCCCCAACAGGAGCAAATACCATTTTTTCAGTGTCCCGCACCTGGATATTTCCCGCCGCCAATGGCACTGAATTAAAAGACATCCCGCAGTCCCCCCTCCATACCCCGGCCGAGCACCTTGTGCTCTCCTGGGGCGGGTGCTACTCCCGACCATTGTCGCTCTAAATATCTCAATACCTCGAAAAAAATATGAATGCGTAAAATGCGCCCGCACCAGCCGGCCAAACCATTTTCCCCGCCGGCATCGACCACCGCAAGAAACATCCGGGCCCTATTTAGATTAAAAGCACCGGCAATAGGTGCCGCCCCTTCGGCGGCCAGAAAGATCATCCTTTCAAATAACAGGAAATGATTGCTTTTCATAACGTCACTGTTTAGACGTCTAATTTAAACAGCCATCCTATTTTTTCAAGTTGATAAAAATCAATTACTGATCCGGTTCCGCATCCGGCTCAGTGTCTCAGGAAGCATATCAAGATAGGATGCCAGATATTTCAAAGGAACCCTTAAAAGCAATTCCGGTTCCTTATTCAACAATTCCTGATATCGTTCCGCAGCAGATAACATTCTGATATTACGCAACTGCCGATTCCAGACCTGTAAATATTTCCGCGTCAGAAGCCGCCCGATCACATTATATTCAAGATAAGTTTGGAAAATATAGTCCTCTTCGTAAAAGGTGATATAATACAAATCGCAATCTTCCAACGCTTGTATATATTCATAGCTCGGAACCTGCTCATAATAGCTATCCACCGAAACGATAACGTCCGCCTCCTTCATAAACCAGGCCGACACCTCCGTTTCCCCCCGGAGATAATAGCACCGGAGCAATCCTTTTTTTATAAAATAAATATTCTCGCAGACTTCCCCAGGTTTCAGCAAAAATTCTCCTTTGACAAGGGATCGAGATTTTAAAATGCTGTCCAAATGGGACAATACCTCGTCCGACAGCGGGTAAACTGCATGCAAATATTGTACGGCTTCATTCATGGCGGGGGCTGATTGCAACTTATCTTGAAAAACGCAATGGGGGATATGATACTATAATCTACCCTAAAAAAGGCAGTTACCCAAAGACAAAGGCCAAAACATTTTGAATACCTTGCTATACTTATCAAGATAGCCCGCTGCATCTCCCGCCGTTCAATAAAATGTTGCTCCAACTAATCGTAAAGCTCATTAATAAATTAGCGCCAATAAAAACCATTTAATTGTCCACAGCCCTCACCCGGATCGTCCGGAACTTCCCTTTTATTCTCTAAGTGTCTGCACTTATTCAGTGCCGGCAAAGACAAAATAGTTTCGGAATTCTAACATGATTATTCTTTTTCCCGATTGGGAAATTCGTAAATTAGTTACCCTAAAAACATCCTTTTTATGTGGAACAATGGCGTCTATTACGAGTATTACCAACCCGGTATACCCGAATTTATAGGCAGAGGAATTTGGAAATGGATTTGGGTTCTTTTCGCTTATTCTCCTTATCTCTTCATGCCTTACCTGATCTATCGAAGCATAGACCAAAAACCGGAACCCTTTGGCTGGACCGCCATCATCGTGGTCATCGGGGCGTTCCTGGTCTATTATTTAGTCAAATTTATCATCATCCGAATCCAGCGATGGAAGACCACCGCAGGATTTCCGGCAACAGTCTTCCTTTACCTGTTTGTGCTTGGCTTTATCGTCTTGCAGATCTGGTCCGTTCAGGCAGGATTTGCCCGGTTGCTACATCATTTCCGGGAGGGCGTTCTGATCTCTCAGATTTGCGCCTTTATTTTCGCCCTCTTCCTTGTCACCGGGTATCTAAACCGCAAGCTCGGGTTTACTAAGTAAGACTTCTACGCTTCAAAATTGATATGCCGGCAGACCTCTCGCCGGCATTTTTATTTCCCTTCAGACCATCCCTCTTATTAATAATTAATTATCCCGCAAACTTAGGGGTTCGCCCGGAACGGAACAAGGAACTACGCCATAAAACGGTGCAGTGCAAATCCTCAGCTTCGGGGTCCGCTTCAGCAGCATCACGAGGGCAGCACCATCACCCGCAGCATTTATTGCGTTCCTCCTTGCCCTAATCCGGCCGTCACCCCAGCCCCATCGGGATAATAAATTCTTAATACAAATTTCCACGTTATGAATCAGACATTGCAAAAAGACATCAAGGCGCTGAACGAACTTAGCCTTGTCCGCTACTTGACCATCCTCGGTTATACCCCCGTACACTCCGGCGATGACTCCACGTTATACCGCATGTACCTCGACCAAAAAGACCTTCAGGATATGCTGATCGACCACGAGGCCAACGAGTTCATAGACATTGCGGGCAACCGGAAGGGCAACCTGGTAGACTTCGCCTGCCTGCTCTTCGGGATCACACCTGAAGAGCTATGCAGCAATATTATGCCTTACCGGATTGATCTTCTTATGCGTCAACACACACCGCAGGAAGTCATCGCCTGATCCATCAGACACAACAAGGGCAATAGTGGTTCATCCGCTATTGCCCTTTGCTTTTTACACCAGGGCGTCCCATCCATCGGGGCGCCCTTCTTTTTTCCCCCTGGCGGCCAAATTCAAAAACCTCCGCCAACAAAATCATCCATATGTTTTACGACTTAAAAAAGATGCTCTCTCCATTTGAGGCCATCAGCAGGCACGATTCAAAATTTACCGCCTTTAACGTCATCCTTGACTTCACCCTGATCCCTTACCGGTATTATCCCACAGGCGAAGAGCTAAAGGCAGCGCACGAAAAATTGCTGGCCTGGCCCCACAAGGAAATGATCACCGAATTCCTGACCGCAATGACCGACCTTCAACCTGAAGGGTTCCGGGACCCGTTGGGTGAATTCTATATGATGCACATTTCACACGGTCACCTGGGACAGTACTTTACTCCCGAACACGTCACCGATATGATGGCCCAAATATCCATCGGCGACAATCCGCAGCCAGGTCAGACCGTACTTGATCCCGCTTGCGGTTCCGGCCGGGCACTTCTATCGGCTGCAAAGATCAACCGGCATCTGCGTTTCTATGGGGCCGATCTCGATCACATTTGTTGCAAAATGGCCCTGATCAATATGCTTATGAACTCCCTGACCGGAGAAATAGCCCACATGAACAGCCTGAGCAATGAATTCTTTCGCGGTTATCGCTGTCGGACAAAATTGATCGACGGCTACCATTATCCCTACTTTATCGAATTCACCGATCCCAACGAAAGTCTTATCTGGCTGCATCCCCGTCCGACACCGAAAGAGCCAGCCGCCAAGCCTTTCGATCCTACGCCCACCCCACTGGCCCAGCAGCCGCTTACACAAGGCTCCCTGTTCTGATACGAGCCTACCCCTCACCCTTGCCCCAACTCCTTTAACTTCTGATAGAACTCTTCCAGCTCCCCTTTCTTCAGGATCTCCACCGTGAGCTCCACCAGCTTCCCCTGGTCCTCTTCCGACACCAATTTGCGGAACGAATTTCCCGGATCATTGCTCGACAACGCCTGCTCCACCGCCATCGCCAGGAGCAATGTCATCCGCGCAGGTACCCGCAAATCCAATTTCACATTCGACTGAAGCGTCTTAATACTCATCAGCGCATCATACACTTTCGACAACTCTTTGATCGTAGACATACATTTCATTTTTTAGGTGACACAATACTTACCCCGCAAAAGTATCCCACCACAGCACCCGTCACCTATACAGAAAAGAACTAGCTGTCTGCCCATTCGCTTTACCCGCGCCCAACCACCTATACAGTATACGTTCAGGCATTTGTAAGGAACCCTCACCCTTATACCTTCATTTCCGCAACGCAAAAATCAGCGGTTATGACACAGCTATCACTTGAAGAAATAAACAAGATCGACATCGTAGACTTCCTCTCTTCCATCGGCATTCAGCCTAAGAAAATTTCCGGGCACAACTATTGGTATCTGTCCCCGCTCCCTGACCGAAACGAAAAAACACCCTCCTTCAAAGTCAACCGGAAACTAAATCTATGGTGGGATTTCGGCAGTGCTGAAGGGTCAACGCTGATCGATTTCGGCATCCGGTATTACAACTGTACCATCCGCGAGCTGAAAGAAAAACTCACCACACCAGGCCAAAATGTGCCCCATCGTTACCCTACGCCCGACACCGAAGCAGAACAGCGCATACAAATCCTGCACACCTATCCAATCCGATCTTTTTACCTTATGCGCTATTTATGGGAACGCCGCATCCCGATGGATGTGGCAAATCAGTATTGTGTAGAGGCCCAGTATACCTTCGGCCCCAAGCCTTATTACGCCATCGGTTTCCGGTGCGATGCCGGCGGCTATGAACTAAGAAATAAGTTTCACAAGTACAGCACCAGCCCGAAAGGCCCCACCCTGATCAGCCACAACGCGAAGGATGTCGCCATCTTCGAAGGCTTTTTCGATCTGCTCACCTTCGTCTCCTTTATCACTATTCCTGCTGACAATCTGCCAGATTTGCTAGTCCTCAATTCCGTTGCCTTCTTTGACAACGCTATGTCCGTAATGGATACCTACCGGTACAAACACCTATTCCTCGACAATGATGCAACCGGCAGCAAATTCACTGAAACCGCCCTGAAAACGAAATCCGGCTTTCGTGATCACCGATCCCTTTACAAGGGATACAATGACCTTAATCAATGGGTTTGCCATTTCGGGAAGGCAATCATCCCTCCTCTCGAAGCCTCCGAAAACAGCGGTCCCCAGGACCCTTAAAACCGCCTTCGTGCGCCTGATGCCTGAAGACCTCTTCCGCCCGGAAAACAGCCCCAAAACAGTGTGCCACGCAGACCCGGCAAGATGTCTCAATGTGCCACGGCACATTGACCTGGGTACCAGTGCGGCCTTCGGCCTTACGGTGGAATACAGGGCCCCAAATATCGACCAACGGCACCCGGTAAATCCATCTTCATCACCGCATCAGTACAAAACAAATTCAAATGAAGGCGAAACAACAGCAACCCAAGCGATCCAAATGGCTCACCATCCGGTTGACCGAGGCCGAGTATCAGCAGATAGAAAAACTGACACAGCAGACCACCTGCCAATCCGTAAGTGAATACGCCCGAAAATCCGTCCTCAGCAAACCCGTTGTCCTGCGCTATCGCAATCAATCGCTCGATGACTTTCTGGCAGATATGCTTCAGCTCCGCAAAGACCTCAACCATATCGGCAACAACTTTAACCAGGCCGTCCACCGGCTCCATACCCTTCACAGCACACCCGAGATCCAGCATTGGATCCTCCTGAACGAGCAAGACAAAACCGAAATCTTCCGTAGGATCGAAACCATTTCAAATAAAATAACTGAAGCCTATACACTATGGTTGCGCGAATAAATCCAGCCCCCAAAGTCTCCAAAGCCCTTGACTACAACGAGAAAAAAGTGGCGCTCAATAAGGCAGAACTGATCCAGGCGAAGAATTTTCTACAGGAAAAAGACCGCATGACCTACGATCAAAAACTCGAACGGTTCACCCGGCTCAACGAGCTCAACGACCGTTCCCAGGTCAAAAATTTGCATATCACCCTCAATTTTCACCCTTCAGAAAATTTATCCAATGACCAGCTCAGGGCCATCTCCGACCGCTACATGGAAGGAATTAAAATGGACAACCAACCCTATCTAGTCTATCGCCATAGTGACGTCGGTCACTCCCATGTTCACATCGTCACTTCCCTGATCAAGCCCGACGGCAAACGCATTAACACCGATAAAATGGGAAAAAAATTATCCTCACCCACGCGAAGGGCCATCGAAAAAGAATTCAACCTGGTCCCCGCCCAGGGAAGAAAACAACAGGTGCAGGGAAAATCAACCACCGATGAAACACAAAAAGTTGTCTACGGAGAAGGCGTTGACACCCAGGAGGCCATCCGCAAAGTTTTGGAAATGGTCAACAACGACTACCGCTTTGCCAACCTCACCGAATACAATGCCATCCTGCGCCAGCATAATGTCTATGCCAACCCTGGCAGTCCCCGCAGTAATATCCGTAAGCATGACGGGCTGCTTTACCATGCACTCGATGAAAAAGGCAATAAAGTCGGTCAGCCCCTGAAGGCCTCCCAATTTCCTACCAAACCCACAATGGCCAACCTCCGGGAAAAAATGGAACAGCATAAAGCAGACCGTGAAAAAGACCTCCCTTCCCTCCGGCAAAAGATCGATTGGGCTATTGCTCAAAGTCCCGGTTCTCTTTCTGATTTCATCGCTGAACTACAGCAAAGCAACGTCGAAGTGATCGTCCACCAGGAGCAACAGCGCGTCTATGGCCTCACCTATGTCGATAACCAAAACAAAACCGCCGTCAACGGCGGCGATCTCGGCAAGGCCTATAGTGCCGGCAGCATTTTAAAAGCTATCCAGGGCCAGAACCAGGAGCTGACCATAAGTCAGCAACAGGTGCCAGCCCCCAAACACGAAGAAAAAAACGTCAACCCGGACATGGCTTTCGCCGCCGGCTTCAACCCCAAAATCCCGCAATTTTTGGCCGCCATCATTCAGCCCGAACCCAGGTCCGGCGGCTCCGCCCACGAATTCAACGAAGACCAGGAAATCAAACGCCGTCGCAAACACTAAAAAAAATCAATCATGCAACCTACCAACGATAACAGCTTTAAAGAATTAAAATCCGTCGCCGCCGCCGTCTGCGTCGTCGTGCTCGCCTTCCATTATTACTATTTCTGTTATCAGGCCCTTGCCGACATGGGATGGACGGCACCCATCATCGACCGCATCGCCCGGGGCATGGCGCACTCCGGTCTGTTCCGCCACCCCGCTATTTCCAAACTCATTGTCCTGGCCGGCCTGGCCGCCACCACCCTCGGTGCCGCGGCGCCCATTCAAGTTAAATCCCGCCGCCGGCTACTCATCACCCTCGGCACAGGCGTCCTGCTTTACTTCGGCAGTGATCCCATTATATCCGGTAACGGTCTCTCAATCTTTACCCAGGCTACCCCCGCAACCCTTGCCGGCGCTTACCTGATTGCCACCCTCACCGGTCTCATCCTATTATATACCTCTCTCAAAGCCACCGCCAGCCTCCTGACCTGGTCAGGGAAAAGCCAAATCTTCAACGCCTACAATGAATCCTTTCCACAGGAAGAACGCCTGCTGAAGAGCCCGGACATCATCAGCCTCCCCGCCCGGTATGCCTACCGCAACCAGGTCCGGGACAGCTATATCAATTTGCAAATATTCCGAAGCACCCTGATCATGGGCACCCCCGGAGCTGGAAAAACCAGGTATGTTTTCCGCCCCCTGATCAAAGAGTCCCTGAAGAATGGGATGGCGCTGTTCGTCTATGATCTGAAATACCCCGACCTCACCCTACTTACCTACAACACCCTGGAACAAATCAAAAAGGCCCGTTCCGGCCAACCCCAAACGCCCGGCGCTGCGCCCCTCCCTACTTTCTATTCCGTCAACTTCGACGACTTTTCCCGCAGCCACCGCCTCAATGCCATTCCCCCCGAAAGCCTTGAAGATATTTCCGATGCCGCCGAAACCGCCCGTACCATCCTTTATTCCATTAACAAAAAGTGGGTCCACCAGGGCGGCGATTTTTTTATCGAGAGTGCCGTCAGCTTTTTCACGGCCAATATCTGGTTCCTCCGCCACTATGAAAATGGCCGCTACTGCACCCTGCCCCACCTGATCGAACTCATCCAGGTCGATTACCATAAGCTCTTCTCCATCCTTCAATCCTATGCTGACATTCACACTTTGATCGGGAGCTTCACGACAGCCTATGCCAACAACACGATGGAGCAGCTACAGGGACAGATCGACAGCGCACGCATCCCTTTATCGGCACTGGCTTCCCCAAACCTTTATTACCTCTTATCCGGCAACGATTTTACCCTCGACATCAACCGTGCAGATGCCCCCAAGGTAGTCTGCATCGGCTCCAATACCCAAAAGCAACACGTTTACGGCGCCATCATCAGCCTCTACACCAGCCGGATGCTCAAACTCGTCAACCGCAAAGGAGGCGTCCCCTGTCACCTGTTCTTCGATGAATTTTCTTCGTTATACGCAGAGCTTGATATAACCATCGGACAAGCCAGATCCAACAGGGTAGCCGTCACTTTTGGGTTCCAGGACCTCAGCCAGGTGAGGAAAATTTATGGCCGTGACCATGCCGATGCCTTATTCAACCTCCCCGGCAATATCGTCTGTGGCCAGGTCAGCGGCGATTCCGCGAGGCTCGTCAGCGAACGTTTCGGCAAAATTCTTCAGGAAAAATCCACCATCAGCACCAACAGCCGGGATAGCAGCACCAGCCAAAGCCTGCAACTCGACCTTGCCCTTCCGGCCAGTAAAATCTCCACCCTATCCAGCGGCGAGTTCGTGGGCATCACCGCCGACAGCCCAAGCCATCCCATCCTGCTCAAAGGATTCCATAACCGGATCACTGCCGACCACGATGCCATTGCTCAGGAAGAAGCCGCCTTTCAACCCATCCCTGAAGTCCGTACCGTTACCCCCGAGCTCGTCCAATTCACCTTCCGGCAGATCAAAGAAGACGTTCGCCAGCTCGTCGAAAACCGCCTGGCCTTCATGGTCAATATCCCCAGCCTCGCCCGGCTCATCGTCAAAAAGTCGGAAGGTCATAACCGAAGACGACAGTCGCCATCCTGATCCGCCAGCAACCCGCACCTACTGAAATACCTTATCCTTCCTCTACATCCTTAACCCTTCAATCCGCCCTGCTGATCCGTCCCTGATCCTCCGTACCCTGACACACTATCTATTTTTTAAAAAACAAAAACAACAGACATGAAAAAGCTAACAACGCTCTTCGCGCTGATCGCGCTCCTCTTTGCCCTATCCTGCCAAAAGCAACCCACCGGCCATTCGGCTAATTTGTTCCAGGCTGCCGCCCTCGATTCCAACCAGGCCTTCCTGCAGCAAGCCCGGACATTTTTCACAAAGGGGAACTACCCCGTAAACCTGTCTCAACCCGATGGGGCCACCCAGGCTGCGCAAGCCTCCGACAGCCTTCCTTATTCCCGGACTTCCCTCCACAAAACGGCCCTTTGGGCAAAGGCACAGGTCCAAACCTTTTCCTTCGGTAAAGGCATCGTCGTCCCCATACAGGTAGCCGAACCGCTATCCGTACAGATCGGCGGTCAAAGCCTGACCGCCAACCAGGTCACCTGGTTATTCCTTTATAGGGAACCATCAGGCGCATGGCATGTTGAAGTCATCACCCGAATACCCGGCGCCGGCAATACAGCCAGCCTCACAGTTTCCAATCCCGGCACAAGTGCCGCCGTATCCGTTCCCCTCCCGGCCAAAGTCCGCGTAGAAAATTGGCAGGGCAACTTCCTGAAGGGGTACTTGTATGCCGGTGACAGCATCGTCCCTCTATTCAGTTCCAGCACCTATAAAAGGTCGGCAGCCGCAAAACCAGCCACTAAAACTCCTTCCCTGGAAGCGTTGGAACTGGAATGCTCCGTTACCGATTGGTACGCCTGCTCGTCCGTCGGCGGCGTCTATATGGGCTGCGAGTATGAATACAGCACCGAAGAATGCCGGGCTGTAGGAGGCGAAGAAGGCGGGGGCGGCGAGGCGGGCGCACCCTCCGGCTCAGACTATGGCGCGGTCGGTGGCGGAGGCGGCTCTTCTTCATCGGCCACGGCCGACATAAAACCGGCCGTTTCCATCACCGGCAACCCCATCGTCGCCTGCGTCTGGAACCATTTGATGAGCCCTTCGCTGACCAACGGTTTAAAAAGCATCCTATCCTCCTTTGGCGACAACACCGTGTACAACGTCAGCTTTACCCTGGGTACAGTTTCCGGCGATGGCATGTGCTCCTACCAGGGCAACAATAACTTCCTCGTCACCATCAACCAAAGCGAAGCCGACGATCCCGACTATTCCCGGATCTGGCTGGCCAGTACCTTTATTCATGAAGCCTTCCATGCCAAGCTCCGGCAAAAGGCATTGGAAACCTTCGGTGAAGCCGCCATTTCCCAATGGCCCACCCCCATCGACGACATGACCCTATCCCAGCTCGCCACCTACTTCGAGGCCGAATCCAAATCCGAAAACATCTGGGAAAGCGTCGAACACGACTGGATGGTAGACAATATCAACGATCTGGCGACCTCCTTACAAGAGTTCGTCCAAATCTTTTACCCAACCACCTATGCCCAGACCGGCAGCAGCCTCGCCCCCTACATCGCTTTGATGTACATGGGCTTGCAAACCTCCACCATCTACCAGGAGGCAGTTGTCGCTCAGGGCCAGCAGGCCACTGTGGAAAACTACTGGCGCGGCCTCAACGAAGGCGGTAAATGCCAGGATTAAATAAATCAAATATAAAAGGGAAAGCGCTTCCAGCCAGGTAGCGCTTTCCCTTCCAATCATAGTCGATGTCGAATATTTACCTTTGAACTATCACAAATAAATGGGTCATTATACCCTTTTATTAACCCCCATAATACCCTAAATTCCACAAAAATTCACAAGGCCCTGGATGGTTAATAACATCCTATCCCTAAAATATTAATAATGCCAGTCCATTACTCCGTTAACCTTGCTTACGATGATATTTATGATGATTATGCAACCGTAAATCCCACACTATTAATTGGAGAAATTCCGACAAAAATGGCACTCGCGCTGATCTGTCATTATACGGCCCAGCTCCACACAGTTGAAAGAAATCCTCAAAAACAACTGGAAATTGTAGACGTATGGAGTGCACGATTTCCTGCAACAACTGTAGCCAAAATAAATACTAAAATAATAGAATTTACAAAAAAAGGGCTATCCAACTTTAATTTCTTCAACAATATTTCAAGTTTATATACCATTGAATTCATACTAGAGAATAACAATACCCTTGCAATTCTCCCGGGCCTAACAACACAACAAGAGGAAAACCTCTTCAAATTATATTTATACTTTTCAGCCAAATGGACGAAAGAACAAGAGGCATTTATGATAACTCAACGGGAAGAGGGAATACCTGTCTTTGATTGGACACTCCCGGTAATGCTTCCTTTTTCTGAGCTAGTTGAATTTAAAGACTTTCGCTTCCAGTTCATTAAAGCCATATACTTCTTTAAGTTCTGCGAAACCAATAGCGAGTTTAAGGAATTCCTTGACACTTTTCTCCACGAATCAGCTCTATCTACCTGGCAGGAATATCTTATTAATGTCGTCAGTGTTTATGTAGAAGCATTAGACAAAGAATCTGTAAAAACGGTCATTCACTTTGAACCGAAGGATATGCAAATATTTCATGCACTCGAAAACTTCTTTGTCGATACTGCAACATTTAAGGCCAAACAAGATTTTTTGGGATTAAGACAAAAACCTTTATACCAGTATTCCGGAAACGAAATTCTAATATTAAACACCAATTTCTTTATTGACAAGATATATCAAGCAATTTTATTCGATTTCGCGGCAGCGCTCATTAGAGCAAAAGCCAAATACAGAGGGAATGTTTTGAAAACAGTGCCGGAATTCATTGGAATCTTTGGCAACGATTTTGTAGAACAAAATCTATTTTATAAAATCATGGAATCCACCTTTAAGAGAAAAGGGTATCAACATTACAACGGGGATACCCTTAAAGCCATGTTTGGCGATGGTGCTCCCGACTATCTTATCGTCGATAAACACAAGATTTACATATTTGAATTCAAGAATGCTCTTTTTAGTGCCAAAGCAAAATACTCATATAATACTCAGGTAGTACACGATGAAATTTATACCAAGTTTGTAGAAAATGCGACCGGCAAGCCCAAAGGAGTAAGCCAATTAGTCAACTTCTTTGACGATACAATAAAAGAAAGGTATTTACAGATTATCGACATAAAAAAATCAGCATTTACTTTTTATCCTATTATCGTAACCACTGATTTTAGCTTTAACCTACCTACAATCAACAAAATCTTAAATGATGAGTTTACAAACCAAATTCACACCGGCAAATTCAATGAGACCCTTGGAATAATGCCGCTCACATTGATCGACTTAGATGTATTAATTAAGTTTCAAGATTTATTTAAGACTATGCGGCTAACACTTCACCGAGAATTAAACGAATTTCAAAAATATCTTCAGGAAGGAACCAATTCAATAGACCAGGCATTATCCTTTTACCGCTTCCTCCATGATAAAACAAATAAGATGAAATACTCAACGCCACAGGTATTCTTCACAGAAATAGGCCACTTATTACATCAATAATTTGTACCTTCTCTTTATACTTCAATTTATATTATGACTCTTGTAGCTTGCTCTTTGAATAAACGGAATATTCCATTTATGGTAGGTGATATACTATGGTCGTCAAAATTTGGAAAAGAGAACTTGGTATTGCCAACGAATATTTACCCAATAAACCAATTTATTCCCAATGAACAATCCTTAAAACCCGATTCTTTTAATCAAAAGATATACCTTATTAATAGCCGCGTCTGTGTTTGCTTTTCGGGTGATGAAATTGAAATATTAAAATTTCTAAAAGAAATTAAACTTCGATGCCGCATTTACGGTGATGAAATTGATGCCATTCACCTGAAAGAATTTTTGGATGAATATAAATTAGAAGAGCAGTTTATCAAATCATCCCTCATTATCTTTTGGATGAACAAACAAGGGAAAGGCGGAATGTTTAACTTTCCTAAAAATATTCATGAATTTGGAGAGAATAAAAACATGAGCGGTTGGTTTCATCTGCGTTCTGATGTATTCGGCGAAGTCTATGCGAGTGGGTCAGGTCGGAACACTTACCTTGACCTTCTTAACCAAAAGATTGATTTCAAATCCAGCCACGAAGCGGGAGATATTTGGAATGCAATACAAACTAATGTTGGCCAGATTGCAAGATTATTAGCACTCGAAAAAATAACAGCGCTTACCTTTCAACAGAATTGGGGCGGAGGCTTTGAAACCATATTTTACAATGGGCGTGAATTTCAAAAATTTGACGAGATCACTTATATAATAAGTCATGGCCAATTTGATGAAACCGGCGATATTGGTTTACCTAATCCCCGGTTGATTCTTTATTATAAATATTACGGGGAGCGTTTGCTAATAACAGCAATTGAAATTTTACATGCCAGTAAAGAGAAGGTCGATAAGAAAATAACGTTCAACTCCAACCCCGGAGAATTTGTCGTTAACTTTTTTGTCGTAAGTGGAATAGATGAGGAAAACATCTCTGTCGATCAGTTAAATCCAAATTTCTCATTTGAATGTCACACAATGGCGATGGGATACGGTATTATAAGCAAGACAAACAGCACATACAATCCTGGCTATTTTGTTGAACACCCTGAGTTGGGCGTTACCTATATTCATAACAAAAGCGTTCAATTGGTCCTAAGTGAAGAAATCAGTAATGACGTATCCACAGGCTCCCGCGGAGCGTTTCCAAACATTAAATAATCGTTAATGCAAACAATTATAAATATTTGTATTCCATTAATCTCCGCGCTAATCGGCGGCTTCATTTCTTATTTTTTTACATCCAAGACTAAGAAGTATGAAGCCGTGTTAAAATTTAAGGAAGAAAAGTACAGCAATCTCCTTATACACCTTCAGGGATTTGTCGGTGATACCACATCCTATAAGGGTAAGAAAATGTTTTTTGAAGAACAGTATAAATCCTGGATTTATGCCAGCGATGAAGTCATTGTTGCAACAAACAATATGATTCAATTGGTTATTGATTCACAGGGAAAGACCCCGGATAAAGAAGAAGGTCGGAAGGCAGTAGGTAACATTGTTTTAGCTATGCGGAAAGATTTGCTCGGTAGGACAAAACTTGCTTATAGCGATTTTCAATATACTAGTGTGCACATGGAAAAATAAAACAAGATCACCCTATACATCCCCCTACCTCGACCGAAACCAATGGTCAACCCAATTTCAGTACGGATCCACCCCGCCAAAAAACCTCGAAAGTCATTCTTGAATTTCATAACTTGTAAAAAAGGCGTCTATGAGCACCCCCCTACTGGAAATGCAGCCAGATCCATATTTCAAGATATTCCCTGAACCAAAGGATCGTTTAGTTTGGGAAAACTATATTCGCTATGCCTCAACGCAAACCCATCTATCCCCCCAACTTAGAAGCCAGTGGATAGACGCCCTCCAATTGTTCAGCCGGGAACTGGGCTCTAAATTCCTATCCGCTTCGGGTCATCGGCACCCGCTAACCAATTTCGCCACAGGCACTGCACCCTGGCAAATACAAAGACTCATCGAATATGCCAACACCATAAAGCACCTCAAATCAGCCGATCCCGACTACTCCCACTTTCTGAATAAACTCAAATCCCCCGTTGAATCAAAGGCCGAAGCAATCCATTTTCTCAACATAGCAAGCATGTCGCTTTCAATGGGCTTCCGAATCCGCTTTCCCAAAGAAATCCATGGCCAAAAGAACCCCGATCTAATCATCTCTGACCCGCAAACTGAAAACGTAATAGAAGGAGAAGTATCCGTCATGGGTGAAAGTGATGATAAAAAAGCCTCCCGCAAAAATTACTATGAATTGGCCCATATCATCGACACCTATGCAGGTAGCCCATTATACTCGGCCCGTCAAATTACCCTGGCCACCAAAGAAACCCAGGTAGCCTTCACCAATACTCTTTCCAACCTGAGTAAGCAAGTTACCGACAAAGACAGGAGAATAGACTACAAAGACGAAATAATCGACCTAACTATTTTTCCCCTTTCCCAGGAAGCGGAATTTCAAGCCTGGCTCCACAACGAAGACAGGCGCAAAGGATTCAACGGTCCTCCCCCCAATTTCGATGACACCTCCCGAATCTCCGGCAACAAACTGAAAAGAGAAGCAAACCAGATCCGTCCGGATCGCGCTGGGCTGATATTCATCCCCGTCAGTCCCCTGCACTTCTGGCACATGCATACTGAAGAAACTACGCGTAACTTCCAATACCGCCTCAGCTTCTTTCCCAACATCATCGGCGTTTACCTCTTTGCCGAAATCATCCAGCCCAGCGACTCCCATATCAAACTTGGTCTCCACGCTCAATTCACCCAAACACCTATCCACGATCCCCTCACCAGGTATTCCCTCTTTGTAAGGAATAACGCCTACGCTAGTAAAATACATCCAGCAACAATGCAAAAAATCGGGACCATTTTTCAATAAAATACAAATCTAAAGAGAAATTCGATTTATCATACCCCCTTTTAACTACCAAGAATAATTCATATATTAACATAAATTAACTCTATACATGCGATTTTCAAAAACGCTTGACTTGCTTAATGAATTTCTGACATCAAAGAATAAGGGTGAAAAAGAGGAAGAGCAAAAAAAGAACAAACATCGGCTGCTACTATTTATCAAATCAGTAGAAAAAATGTCCGGCAAAATAACATCCTGGTCTTTGGCCGTCATAGGCGGGACATTTCTTGCCATATTAAGTGAAGAATACATTCATCCCGCCGAAACAAAATTTAGAATCCCCTATTTCTTATTCGTGGTCGGATGGATATTTATCGCCATATCTATTTACTATGGCATAAACATCTCCGGCAGTGCTGCGGCAGCCGAACTAAATTCCGAAGATCTCGACAGTCTTGTGGAAGGTTCTACAGCGTGCGACAAATATTTTGGAAGACAATTAAAATGGTTCAAGTTAGCCCTTCTCACCTTCGGAATCTGGCTTGGCTTATACTTACTGTGGTGGATATTCGGTAACATTCCTGCCAAAATAGAAAAAACATAATTATGGCCGATTGCATTCCTTCAAAAGACTGTATAAAAGTTCCCATTGGTGAAAAATGTAGAAAATTCTGCATTGAAAGGACATTAAGAACAGCAACCCCCGAGGAAAAACGGCTAATTCTCGGTTATAGCAATCCTACCGCCAATGCTATCTACACAGCGTATCAACGATATGACATTGATAGTTATGATGATCTGGCTCGCCACCTCACAGAAGAGCAAGAAGAGGAAATAAACGCCAAATTCGCTTTAATCAATCAATTCCAATTAAACTACTTCCAGCTTGATCGCCGGCAAAGACAACTAATAATTGACGCCATTAAAAAATTGGGGCTCGACATGGATGCCGAAGAAGGACCCCCCTTACCGGCATAAATTGTAATTGCCGGTTAAATTGATTTTTACACATCATCAATCAACTTATTTGCTAAATTGCCCTTCATTACGAACTGTTTTGTTGTGGGCTTCATAGCTACAATACATTTCTGGCCTACATACAATTGTATCGGCTCTCTTTGCTGGGGCTCCTCGATTTCACCATTTAAAGTGACCACCATACTTTTGTTTTCAAATATCAGTTTCATCAAGAGCCACACCCTGTTTTCAAAATAATCCCCGTCCAGCCTGGTATAAACACGTTTAAAGCCAAATAGCTCAACCCCGAAAATCGGAATGGATCCTTTTACTTTATATGCCTTTAATTTGGTTCCTTCTTCAAATGAAAATTTTTCACACACTAAATCAGAATTCTCCGTTTTTAAAACTCTTTCGCCAAGAAAATCTATAATCAAATCTTTTAATGCAATGATTTCCTTGTTTTTTTTAACAATAAATACCTCGTATGGATTTTGACTAAGCACCGGATGGCTATCGTACTTACCCTTATACTTTTCATTTATATTGATATTCGTTCCATTAAGTTCTGGAATCGAATACTCCATGTTTACATAAAACTTGGTAAGAATGTCCCCTGATATAGATAGATTGTGCTCCTTCAGCTCAACTAAGTAAACATTGGTATTTTTTGCGGTAAGGATCGCATCTTCGGTAAAACCTTCTTTGCTAACAATAACCGATTTATCAAATTTACAATCCTCCGTCAAATAGGCGGTTTTGATAACGATATCCTTATTTACCTTTTGGTCCCAATATTTGCATTCTATGCCGGTATAATAGGTATGAACGCCATCCGAATGAGAAGTTAAAACGTCTATTTGATGAGAAACACCGGATTTTCCGACCCTTCGACAGCTTGCACCATAACATTCTATAATGACCCCAGCCCTGGCTCCCAGGGCTTCATAAATAAATTTAACTGTCGCTTCATAATTTTGCCAGGTCATTTGTTCAACTTATACTGCAATTTCGATGATTTTCCAGGAACTACAATGTAAAAGTATCCGGACCCGCCTTTACCAGTCACCCCTGTCTTTCATAATCTCCATCACATTAAATATGGCAGCCTTTGCCTGGGAAAGGCTATCAAAGCGCTTCTTTCCCCAGATATCATCTACAGCACATTTGTACTTTTTCGAGAATTTGTCCCGATATATAAGCAAATGATGGCCCTCCTTATTAAGAAACTGGTTGCCGTTTTTACTGAACTTCCAGTCTTTATTCATCCACGTTATTCGCCTTGAAGCGGCGCTTCTGAGTTTGGCCTCCCGACTTTTAGGGTTTTCATAATCTTCCGTCATCTTCTCCGCACAATTACATCCGACGCGAAACATTCGTTCCACATCATTATGTTCTACAATATGAACATACCTTATCTTCTCATTACCACACATCATACAGGTCTCGTACGCGGTGTCACTTTCTGTTTGTCCCTCTTCTCTGATGTCAACTACATCCTGTAACATCCAGCCTTTGTGCGGCACCCCTGGGATATTCCAATAGTTAGGCATAGCGTATTTTCCATTGCTTATAACAAGTTAGTAAAAAATATAATGTAATTGTAGCCCTTACCCATTTTAAGGATGTCTGGATTCCAGATTTTGAACAAATACGTCATTAGCAAAAAAACGTCACTTCCCTCTGCATCAGTTAGCCAGAATTTTATCTGGGGTTCTTCCTTTAACAAATCCTTGATAAATTCTTTTCAAGTCTCCATTAAAAATTATCTAAAAAACTAGGTATATTCACGTAGATGATTATGCGCTAAATGAGATTTTAGCCCTCTAAATCTGAATTAAATTAAAATAAAAGACCATCGAACAGGGTGACTGTAATATTCATATATATTCGATCAATGCCATGTAGCTAATTTTAATTTAAAAAATGAAATCATGAAAAGAATCACATTGTTCTTATCGTTATTCCTGGCTTTTACCGCCTTTGCAAAAGCAGCATCCACTGACAACGCAGCCATCAGCCAATTTCAAAACAAGCTAACAACCACTGTACTGGCCGCACAAAACGTCCGGACAGCACAGACAACATCGGAGTCTTACCTGCGATATGTCACGTTAACGACAACAATATCACTGAATTGTAGTAATGGCACCTCAGTTGTCACAGGATATGTCTATACGTTAATCAATGAGGACACTGGAGCTATCGTCAGCACCACGTACTCCAATACGGGGAACACCTGCCCACCTGCCAATCCTCCGTCCTAACCGATCAGTTAACCACCTAAAAGGCTACATGGCATTTAATACGACATTCATGAGAATATATATAACCCTTCTGCTTCTTTTGAACATCCCATTCCTGACTATTAGTGCGCAGGATACCAGTAACCGCGTAGGTTTGATACAATATGTCGTTTATCCCGGACAAACCAAAATGAATCTATATTTTTCCATGAATGACTGCCTCACCACCTATTACTCCCCTACCTCGGCCAGGGAACTTCCCGCATTTAGAAATAAGACCTATGCCTCCAAAGAAGACTCGCTAAAGGATGAGGAAATGATAGCAAAGATCTCCGAAACGCTAAAAGAACATCCAATGAACAGCATGGTCATTTATAAAAATATTGGCAACCCCTACTTTATAAAGACCAGATATGACAACCATTTCGACAAATATTGTATGAATGATTCAGTCGTCTCATCTGTGAAATGGGAATTCCTGCCTGATACCAGCACTATTTTAGGTCTGAAATGCCAAAAAGCCAAAGGTGTATTCAAAAGTGGAGCATATTACTTTTGGTACACGGAAGACATTCCGGTTCCTTTCGGTCCTGAAAAATTGGGAGGACTGCCGGGCTTAATTGTTCAGGTTGAGGGTATTACCGCAGATTACCGATTGTTGCCTGTAAAGATCGAAATACCCTATAAAGGCAACACGGCTATTGCTCCTTGCCAGGACGGAAAAAAGATCACGGTAACCGCTTTTGCCGAATTATTGAACCAACAAAACGGAGAACAGCAACAAATCCTTAAAATGGTTGATAAGTCCAATAGCACCAATGGTAATAATTAATCCTGGATGAACAGGCTCCCGCTAATCGCCCTTTTAGTCTTCTTTCATATTATTACACTTGCCCAGAGCCCGGCCATTCATGTCACTGGACGTATTTCGTCCGCCGATGGCTCACCTATTGGCTTTGCATTGATCAAAATCAAGGCGTCGCTCAATAAGTCTATCATTGGCTTTAGCTACGCAGACAGCGGCGGATTGTATGATATTATTGTCCATCCACCCGCTGACTCT
>Ga0302309_10000444_pt1 | contig 47652 bp, 47 predicted proteins | sample III_Palsa_N1_1_FD_200453 | JGI IMG/M metagenome (GOLD analysis project Ga0302309, IMG submission 200453) | Peat permafrost microbial communities from Stordalen Mire near Abisko, Sweden - III_Palsa_N1_1 | ecosystem: Environmental > Terrestrial > Soil > Palsa > Peat permafrost | place: Sweden...
CAGCTCGCTTTCGTTGTATTTTGTTTTGATTTGTTGTTCCTGCATGATGCTTGTCAACAACAAATTCGGCAATTGGTTTAATTAAAAAAGATTAATAAATAGTTTTGCGATTATGCATCGGTCAACGATTAACTATTAACTATTAACTATAAGACACGTATCCAGATGTATCATTTAGGACTTCCGCAAACAAGAACTGCCGATATTGATCAATTTTCCCTTTTCTCATATAACAAGCAAAGCACAAAACAATCCAGGCGTGAACTGATCGTTTCGGACCAAGGCTGACTTTACTTGTTGTTGGAAAGTATTTACCAGGATCTATTATGTCAAATTCTGCCATCGCGAAAACAGACGATACGGAAACAGCATTAAAAACGAGTAAGCATATTTTCGATAAACCTGATCCCGTAATTCCTTTTGACGGGATGGATATGCCTTTTGATAAAATTAATTCAAATTTCGGCACGTTCAAGAAGGTTCCGGCCCTCAACATATTTTTTACTTTTCAGCAATGCAAACGCCCGTGCGTAATATTGGTGGGGCATGCCAGTCGATGTAGCCGCCCGCCGTATCTATACGATTCCCGACATAAAAGATAGTGAAGCCGCACTGCAAATGACTACTTTCGAAATCAGGGATAACTGGGACTTTATTTAAGACCCAATGGCTGCTACTGTTTTACCCGGTCACGCATGCGGGGTATAGGGTGATATTCCCGTAAATACATATCACGCTCTCTTTCCAGCGATTGCTTTTTTTGTTCAAGTCGGTTTAGTTCATCTATCAGCTTATCGACTAAAGCGGCTTTTTTTTCTCCGTCCTGCAATGCGGTTTGCATTTCCAACAGTGCGATGTGGCTGTTATTGATCTCCAATTCCTTTTCATCCAGTATAATCTTCAAATTTTCGTACCGTCTTTTGTGCATATCCGCGATCTCAATGTCATTATTATGTCGTTCGGAATCCAGTTGCTGTTTAAGGTTGTCCAACTGGGCCTCCTTCGCTTCCTTATATTCTTTAATTGACCTCAGCCGGAAAAACCGGTCTACTATGAAGGCGACGATCAAAAGTATATCAATGCTGTAATGTAAGTAATCCATAATAAAGCAATTTACTAAAATTATTAGCACTACAAAAATATTTTTTTTTGTAACAAGCAGTACCATCCAAAGTCTAAAAGGTTAAATTTGTTTATTATGAAATGGACCTTCCTTGCTAAAAAGAAAACAAGCACGCCTAAACCAAAAAAATCAAAAAGCCGCGAATGGCTTGATGCTTTTGTTTTTGCTGTTGTAGCCGCGACCATTATCCGTGGCCTATTGTTTTCCGCTTACGCCATCCCGTCTGGCTCAATGGAAGGCACCGAACTTACCGGGGATTATCTTTTTGTAAGCAAGTTCAGTTATGGAGCACGTATGCCCATTACGCTATTTTCTATTCCGTTTACCGAGCCGATGATGTATGGTGTAAAAACTTATTGGAGTGGCATACAGCTCCCCTATTTCCGTTTGCCTGGTACTACCTCGGTAAAAAAAGAAGATATCGTTGTTTTTAATAAGCCCAGTGAAACCGGCACACCAATTGACCAGCAGACTACGCTCATCAAACGTTGCCAGGCTACCGCCGGCGACACATTAACTATCGTAAATGCGCAGGTATTTATTAACGGCAAAGCCGCACCAAACGCGCCGAAGGCGCAAACCTCTTACACAGTCATTACTGATGGAAAGGACCTAAACCCACAAATTTTTCAGGACCTGAATATTACGGTCATGAACCAGAATGCAGCCAACAGCTGGGAAATGATTATTCCACCGGATAACCTGGCAACGCTGAAAAGCTATTCCAATATCAAAAGTGTGACACCAGAAGTCGCACCTGCTGGTGCCTATGACAGCCAGGTTTTTCCCAATGACCCAAAATTTAAATGGAACGAAGATAATTTTGGCCCGCTGGTATTGCCAAAGACCGGCATGACCATACCACTGAATGACTCTACCGTTATCCTCTATAAAGCAGCGATTGAAAACTATGAGCATAACCGTCTTGGCCGCTCGGGTAATGGTTATACCGTAAATGGTCATGCGGCAGCCACTTATACCTTTCAACAGAATTATTACTGGATGATGGGCGATAACCGCCATGATTCCCTCGATTCCCGCTTCTGGGGTTATGTGCCCGAGGATCATATTGTAGGCAAAGCCATGATCACCTGGTTCAGCACTGATCCGAATAAAGGCTTGTTTGATAAAATCCGCTGGAGCAGGATCTTAAGACCGATAAACTAACAAAACAGCAAGGGGTTTGTTAGGGTTATATGCCTTCCAGACGTTTGCCTCAGCTTAAAAGAAATGCTATCCGTAAACTTTTTATTGAAGGTGACCTGAAGGCATATCAGGTCGCAGAAAGACTCAAGATTAATTATAGCGTTGTTTATCATTATTTCCAGCTGTTCAAACAGATAAAATTGTTCTGTCCAGAAAGATTATTCGACATGAATTTTTATTTCCAGGTGCACCGTAAGAAACAAGAGCCATCGGTTGCTTACCTGGGTTTAGTCGAGCTGTTGCCGAAGCTTGTTGCCGAGGACCAGCATAAACGGTTAACCGCGTCAAAACTATGGCAACGCTATAAAGCTGACGGACTTGGCACCTACAGCGAATCACAGTTCCACAATGTTTGCGGTAAATGGCTGAAAGACAATTTCATCAATCAGTTTGTAACCAGTAGAGTTCGGTTTATTGCAGCTGAAGACTTGAAAATACTCAGTACCTGGCGGAATGCTACAGACCACCGGCAATGGCAAAAAGCTGTCGTGATCATGGATTCATACAGGGGGACTTCACTAGTTGACTTAGCTGCCAAAGTGGAGGCCACAATCGAGGCGGTAGAGAATTGGGTCATGCGCTACAAAAAAGGTGGCATAGCAGCGATCGAGCGCAAGCCTTGGACCTTACAGGAAAAAGGCGTGCTGAGGATACAGGAGAGAACCGATAACCTGATGAAATTAATTCACCAAACGCCAAAGCTTCATGGCATTGAACGCACCAGCTGGAAAACAGATGATCTTTCGGCAGTTTATTTTCAGGTCTACGGTTCAAAAATGAGTCGTACAACCATATTGAAATACCTTGCAAATCAAGGATTCAACTTTAGAAAGGCAAGAGAAGTGCTGACCAGCCCTGACAAAAATTTCGAGGAAAAACTCACAAAAGTAATTGGGATCGTTTCCACACTCGGCCCAAATGATAAGTTTTTTTCCATTGACGAGTTAGGACCGGTCGGCATCCGTTTAAAAGGCGGCTGGTCGTATCAAAAGCACGGTGAATCAAAAACCATTCCCGCGCATGCGAAAGCGAAAGGTTACCTGGTTTGCAATGCTGCCCTCGAACTGGCTACAAATCAGATCACTCACTTTTATTCCACTAGCAAAAACACGGACGAGATGATCAAGTTGCTGGATATGTTACTGGTTCAGTACCCGGATGCCGACAAGCTTTGGTTATCATGGGATGCCGCCAGTTGGCATGCCTCCAAAAAATTAAAAAATTATATTGAAGATTTGAACACGACCGCCTATCGTGAATTGCATAAAAGCCCATGGATAGGGCTTTCACCCCTGCCCTCATCCGCACAATTCCTCAATGTGATCGAATCTGTTTTTAGCGGTTTGGCCAAATCAGTATTACATCACAGTGATTATGAAAACGTAGACGAGTGTAAATTGGCTATCGACGGCTATTTCAAACAACGAAATGACTATTATGTTAAGAACCCTAAACGCGCCGGTAAAAAAATATGGGGGAAAGAATTAGTTGAGCCGGTATTCAACGCCTCCAATAATTGCAAAGCCCCCCGTGCCAGAAGTTAATAATTACTTATCTGCGGCTTACGCTAACTAGTAAGAATGGATCCTTAATGGATAGACATCAAAGGATGTTCAGCAGGAAACATAATCCATTACTTGTCAGGCAATTATCAATTATAAAAAAAAACGGCGGCTGTTGATTGGTGTAACCAACAGCCGCCGCCGCTCAACTTCATAAGCGAATTACCGGGATCTTCTCCTCATCGCCTTCCGTAGAAAAGCTTCAAACAAGCATTGCCGTGCCCGCTGTTGCGCCCTGCGCTTCAGTCGCTTATGGCATCCCCAAAAAACAAAACCCAAATGCTAAAAGCTACGGCAAATAACGGAAACCGATTATGTGCATTCAATGCGCTGAACATACAAGATGTTGAAATGAAACAGGTCAATATAAAATATAGAATGCTTTTCATTTAACACAGATTAATAGGTTTATGCTAAAAGCAGGCGTAACGCGCCTGCTTTTAGCAATTCAATCAATTCACAATAAAATCACCGATTCCATTTTTTTCAAAAGCCCTGCACAGGTTAAAGGCCGACTGCGTTTTGTTAAAACCGTTACCAAAAAGGATGGATTTTAGTTTCGCCTCGTCATTTTTGTAGTGCATCACATTCTGAAAATAACCGGTTATCGCATTGTAAGCGCCAAACAACGTCCCTTTAGTAGTCGCCATTTGCTGGGTTTCGTTACTAAAACCGTACTCACAAACCCGCTCAACGGTGTTTACAAAACGGCTTGAATATTCATCCATATTATCTTCATTCAGGACTTTCTGCAAAACTTCCTTGCTCGGTGCCATGGCCTGCTGTACCAACCTCAATAACTCCTTATCGGTAATGCGCACCTGCGCCCAACGGTTAAAAATTCCGTTCAGTTCGTCTGACATGGTGTTGGTTAAGCCCATTACTTTATGCGCCTGCAGCAAACGTTCTTTGGCGCTTTGCGTGTGGCGTATCTTTACGCAATTGGTCATGTTGTTTAAAGCTGCGTGTAAAGTATTGTTACATACTACCCTTATGGGTGTAAAAGCTGCCATGATACTGCCGAAACCATTGTGGGAGGTAGTCAGGAATAAGTATTTTTCTATGATGTCATCGCTGCCCACACGGATATAACCCGGCAATTTGGCGGTGATAAATATGCGCTCACCGTTGCCAAGTGCGCCCGCTGTTTCATAGAGTATACCGTCTCCCCCTCCTACTATGGCGTCAAAAAACGAAAATGCATCCCTGTTTTGTATCACCTCATAATCATTACCTACTACGCCCAAAACCTGATCGGTATCGGCCCTTACTGTAGCGAAGTAATTCGGCACGGAAATTTCGGGAATGATGATATCTGCGTCTGGGTCGCCTAAGTGATTTTCAGTGTTATAGGTAAATAAGGGACGTTTCTCTACGATATAATCCAAACCCGCAAATTTTATTGCCTCTGCGCTGGTCGGGTAACGGTCAACGACCTGGCCTAAGTTGTGCCATGCTTTTACTTTGGTGCTGAAAAAGCTGTGCTTTTGTGTCTTTTCATTGAAATTTATTAAGTGTGCCATGATGTTTAAATTTTAGTGTGTCCTTGTCTTTAATTGCATGATCTCGTGTTTGAGCACTTTTACATTTTGCGTGCTGCTGATTTGCAGTTCTGTTTTAGCCTGCAATTCTTTGATGGCATCGTGAACATCCCTGTAGGTTGTCCTGACGCTGACTTTTACCAGTAAAAAGATTTTGTCTTCCATCGTTTTACAGATTATAACTGTTCGCGAATTCGTTAAACTCGTATTGAAAAGCTGCGGGGCTATCCTTTGCCATTTGTTCTGCGTAGCCTTCCCAAAAGATTTGGTTAAGCAACTCTATAAAAAGTTCATACATCTCAATTCCTGTTTAATTTAGTGATACAAAAAATGCCTCCCGGAAATACCGGGAGGCATGGGTTAATTAAGCGTTAGGAAATATAATTTCTGCTTCAATTTCGGCTAGCTTGGTTACGCAGGCATCGTACACGAATTGCGCAACCATGGCAATGAGGTTTGGCGTGTTGGTTACAAACTGGTTCCGCTGATCATCTTCGATAATCAGCTTGCAACCCTGAAAAACGTTGCTTTCCAGCTGATCGCCGTTTTCTGCCAGTTTGATCTGGAAGTCCTCCAACGTTTTAATGCGGGCTATGAGCGCCAAACGCTGAATGTTTTTGCGGTTCAAGCTTTCCACTACCTTAACCGTTTGCTCCAAATTCAAGGCAGGTTTGATGTAATGTACTTCCGTCTTTGGTTCGGCTTTTACTTCTTCGCCGTTAGGCTGTTCATGATGGTTTGCCTGTGGCTCATTTGCGGGGGTCTTAACTTCTGCTGACGGTGCGGGCGCAGCTTCCGCACCTTTGGCAGGTTCATTTTTAGCGGTTTCATCGGGCTGGTTTTTGTCCTTGCCGGGAATGCTTGGACGGTTAGCGGTTTGTGTTGTTTTTGCATTGTTTTTTGTTGTGGTGGCAGTACCTTGTGCTGCGCCGTTGCTTTTTTCAGATGTGTTCATCTTTTTGTGTTTAAAGGGTTAAAAAATTATTTATTTAGTTTTTCTTTCCCTTTCCCCCTTAGCTTTTTTCCAAAAGAAAAAGGAAAAAAAGAAAGCCACCCCAGGGCAGACGGTAAGCAGGCGGAGAGCAATAAGTCCCGGAGGGTGATTGCAGGTTGCTTTGCACAGCAAGCATTATGTGCTCGCAGCCAGCGGCGTCTTGCCCTTTTTCGCGGCTCTTTTTTTTCTTTTCCTGGAAAAAGCGTAGCTGGCGATGCCATAGATCGAAACTGCGGTAGCCATAGATCAATTACTACGGCTAAAGGCAACTGGCTTGGCTGCGGGCATGCATGATTTGGAATGCAGCGGAACGCAAATGAGAAATGATGTAATGCAGGGAAACGGCCGCAGTGAAGCCTGTTGCCGTGTGAGCGAAGCTGAAGAACGATGGAGAGCAGCGACATGTGAATCGGCTGCAGCGACGGCAGCACCAGGGATTGCAGCGGCATCCTCCGCAGGAGATACAGCGGAAAGTGCGGTCCGGCGGGAGCCGGAGGTGCCATCAAAAACGATATTGAAAGATTGCCCGGATTATCCCAAATACGGGCAATCCTTAAATACTAAAAACATAGAATTATAGCTATGTTAGGCCGGAATTCCTATCCAAATGGCTTAGTGGAATGAGCAGGTAATATTTTATCTTGAAAGGGAGCGGTCAACAGGAAAATAAGGTAAGTAAAAGCAATATACAATTGCGTTCCTGTTCGAGCGAGAAGTGCTTGCGAATTGGTTTGATTGCCTGGGATGGGCAAATAATAAAAGCCCCCTCGCACTTGCTGCTTAGGGGCTTTAACCTTATCACAATCGGACGAAAGAATTCATCCAAAGTTTGGGCAAGTTAATTGAATTAATTTAATTGTGTTGTAAAATTCCGCCGTTTTATGGCTTCGATTTACGGGTGTTTCTCCTCGCGTATTCTTCAAACTGGCGTTCCATCGAACGGCGCGCAGCCTGTTTTTTCAGCCTTCTGTTCCACCCAAAAAAAAAGACCACCCATATGCCGAACGCCAGCGAAAAGGCAGGCAAGGAGTTATTCATATTCGTGGCTGCAAAAAAGGCACCCACCGAAATGCAAATGGTAAGCATAAAATATAGGACCGTCTTCATCTTGTTTAGCGATTAAAAATAATAAAAGACAAACCGATTTTAAAGCATGGAGTCATTTTTTTTGTCAATTAAGTACGTAAACACGGTTATTTTTTCGCGCTGCCGATACTCTCTCACGCATTTGTTCCACGAGGTTTGATAAGGGTATACCACGCAGCCATACCTGTGGGTTGATAGGGTCCATAGTAATCAATTGTAAATCCATCAAATGAAGAACCTGTAACAGCGGAGACTGTTCCAAAACATAGGTTTTCACCTTAAATAATTCAATGGTATCTATCCGTTTAAAAAACATGCCACGACTCAATTGTAAGTATTCCGAAGTTAGCACGTACCTAATCCTTCGGATATACAAATAGCGGTAGATGGCAAACATTGCTGCAAGAACACTAAACCAAATCATCACAGGCCAGTAATGCCAGGCAGCCCACATCAACGTTGCTGCTGCTAATAAGAAAGGGCATGTCTTCGCGAAGGCAAATAATGTCGCCGGCCGTATCTCGATGACCGGCGACTGACCAAAAGCTGAATTTTCCATGGTTTTTTAATTTTTAAAGTGTTGTGCCTCCAGTTGCCTCAGCCAGCTGACATGCTGCCGGGGTTTGAGCGTTTTTACGTTGAAGCGAAAACCTGAAAGGCGCTCGAACCGGCTCAAACTAAAATCTTCACAAGCAATTTTAAAGCGGCGGTTCCTGAATTCGATTTCCAGGTGCTCCCCGGAGATGGAAACCTCCGCACAATAGCCCTGCAATACCGAGGCGATTTTTAAGTCAAAAATGTGGCCCACGAGGTCTTGGGGAAACAATAAGTTATATTTCCCGAAAGTTTTTTGTTTCCTGAGCGTACCTAATTGCTGCTCATCAAGACTGTTCCCTATGGCCATAAATCTTAGTCCGTGGTTAGCGGTTAATAAAGCACTGTTGCAATTTAACCAGGCTATGGCTTCCATCGCTGAACTGCAAATAATGATACTCCGCACGGTGCTATCAACCTCATCACCCGAAACCCAGTATTCGGTTGCGGCCGGGATAAGGTGGTAGGCAAGCCCGTATACTTCCGTCTGGCTGCCATAGCTGAAACATAGGTTGCCGTTTTCATCATTGCGGCAAAAAGGAGAAAAAAGCTGCTGTATTTCCGGGCGTATTCCCAGACGGGTAAGATATGCGTGCATTATCTTGAGCCTGAACGCGTATAAGTACGGGAATACTGCTTATCAGGCTGAGAGGCAAAAGGTTGACCCCTGCGCTCCTGCTGTTCCAGGTTTTCCAGATCAGTGTAATAGTCCTTACTATACACATCCGCATCTTCGTCATGCTGCTTTTTTCCAAAAAGGTAGTTGAGGCCATGGTATAGCACAAAAGACAACCCGCCGTCAATGAGCACGGAAGCGATCAATGCCAGTTTATTTGAGCGGATGCCTTCCTGTTCGGTCGCGGAGAATTGTACTATAGTGCCGTCGCTCATTTCGACTTCCTTTCCTTTTCGGTAACGCTCTTTTTGATCGAGTGAAAGGTATTCGCCGTTAATACGGTCGGGAACCAAAATACGCGCCTCATCGATCACAATGAATTCTTTCGTCTCTTTGTCAAATTCGACAATTACATCCTTTGGTATACCCTCTTCGTCGTACATTACTTTCTCGATATTGGGAACTTTGCCTTTTTCCAGCGACTCGGCTTCCTCCAGGCTAAGGAAAGCCAGGTGTGGCGCTTGTTTGTAGATTGGATGTACCAATAAGCCCAATTCACCATTCTGCTGGGGTTTTACGGACAATTTGGCTTCCAATTCAGCGATATGGTGCCCTTCATAAGATAAGTCAGACAGTTTTAATATTTCAGTCCGTCGGCCGGAAAGCAGGGCTGAAATATTATCATTTGACATATGGATATCCTTGCCGCTGGCAAGACCAATCTTCCGCAGGTCTTCCAAGGGAAGATTCCGCTGTTCATACAATTGCTGTATCATGTGCTATACTATTAACGTTTACGTGAATGTGATGTGGTTGCTTCTTCGGAATTGGCGATTTCAAATTCCTGATCCTGTTGCTGACGCTCATCGATCTTTTCAGCAGGTTGCGGGTTATTTAACTGATTGACCAGGGATTTATATAGCCCGTTGGTTGGCGTAATCTTGATCTTTTCGCTGGTAGTCATGTCTTCGATTTTAAAAGCGCCTTTACTTTGCTGCTGCAGAATTTTATAGGTGGTGCCATTATAACCGATCTCCATTCCTTCCGCCAGCTTAGCGGATTGTGCCTGCTTCGTATCCTGCTTTTGGCTGGCCTCTATTTCGAAACCTATAACGAAGTCCGCAATTTTCTGCGCGTCATTGGCGGCGCTAAATAATTCTTTGGGATCATTGGTCAATATTTCCGCCCAATCTTTTGTTAGCGGGGCATGTTCCCCGAGATCATACGGCAGGTTCAGTTGGGCGCTCATCAAAATGGAGGCTATATTTGTACGCAGCTCCTCATGGGGCAATTGTTCGGATCCCGGCGTATCAACGATGGGACGGTCAAGCCTGGTTTCATGACCTGTCGCATGTGCCAAACTATGTAAAGCCGCGGCATAGAATAATTCCGGCCGTTCAAATGTTTCCTTTGCCGGCATCTGGATGGTATCAGTGGCGCGGTCATAGCGTGTAACCCGGCCGGTATAATCGAACTTGATGCTACTGTTATTGATCATCGTCTCCGCACGTTCTATCGGTGTTTGGGCATTGGGCTTTACCGTGCCTGTTTTCAGGTTATTCAGGTCATTACCGTTAAATAAAAATGCCTGCACGGTTACCGGTTCATCCAGTTTGACACGCTCCATTTGTGGCCTGCCGTTTTCTTTCATAACCGGCTGGCCGTTTTCTGTTTTCTGGCGAAACTCGTTGTTAGAGCTGAATTCAATCAGCACGCCGTGCGCTCCTTTTTTTACGGGGGTCTTGTTGAAAGTCGCCTGGTCGTAAGACAGCCAGCGCGGATCACGGCGGTTTTGCATAAGCAGGACAAACGCGGCGGCACCGGAATAGCGTTGTTTGTTGCGCGCATTGATCGGCATGATAAATTGAGATGTCCCATCATCTTTCATGGGTTTGGTGAAGATGGACCTGTTGTCGTTTAACAGGCCTGCCATTCTTTCGCCGACCTGGTCAGCGAGCGGTCTTGATTGTTCGTTCATATTGATTCTACTTTTAATGGTTACTTATTTTTTCAGCGGCTGTGAGGAATGTCAAGGGGTCGATGTAGCGGTGAAAAAATTGCACCGCAAAATGCAGGTGCTCGCCTGTCACCCGGCCGCTTGAACCGGTTACACCCATGGGGCTACCTGTAGCCAGGCTATCGCCTATGCAGACAAAACATTGGGAAAGGTGCCCGTAGGTAATTGTAAATGGGCCGCTGCCAATCCTGATAAAGATGCCGAGAAACAGATTGTACCCGGCATTTTCAACCCGTCCGTCAAGGACAGCGAAGACAGTATCGCTACGCGCCCGCAGGTCTATTCCATAGTGGAAACCATATGATCCGGTCACCGGATGGACGCGGTTACCGAAGCCGGAGGTGATAACCAGATGCCTTAACGGCAAGCTGACCTGCGCATATACCGGGCTGGCACGCAATAAGACAGTCAGTGCCAGGAACCGGATCATTCGCATATTTATTTTTTCTTTTGGGTATTTCGGTTATTCGGCTGCGTGGTAGCAGCAGGAGGTGTTACCGGCGTTGGTATGCGAAACTTTTTAACGATTGCTTCCACTTCATCATTGATCCGGTTAAAGTTTGCCCGAAGGACTTCCTCTTTCCTATCCCCGAAATGGTAATAAACAGGGAGGTCACGATAATTCGCCTCTTCGAAGGCGATGGCTTTGGCGTCGAGATTGATGCGGCAGTTTATAGCAGAGGTTTCGAATTTCCCGGTATAAGTTTCCTGTACGTCGGCTGCGATCAGGCCGACCATTTCGCCGGTATTCAGCGCTGCCATTTTACCGGCAGGTATCAGGGCTTCGAGTTTTTCCTGTAAGGAAGTGGATGTTTTGTTACGGTCAATGGACAGGCTTTCACCGATCTGCTTTGATTTACCGAACAGGCGTTCCAGCCAATCGAGGGTTTCCTTGTTACGGATCGAGCCCGCCAGCACATTGCCCACGACCGAGGTAATGGTCGCCGCTGTTTCTTTGCCATACTGCTGGTTAAACTGCGGCAATTCCTGCAAACCCATGAGTATAGCTACCTTATTCGATCGCGCTACGGCGATGAGATTTTCGATCTTATGCGTGTACAGTGTGGGTATTTCATCAATGATCAGTGCGGACGGTAAGTTGCCTTTGTTATTGATCAGTTTGGTCAGGCGGTTGACTACGACGGAATAACAGGCAGAATTGATATTTTGCGTATTCGGGTCGTTGGCAATCACCAAAATACCCGGCGCTTCAGGATCCGGAACCGGTCGCGACGGAAGGATTGGCATCCCCGTTAAACCGGAGCCCGCTGGCTATTCCGTTTAACCTGTCAAGTATATTGTCGCTGGCGTTCCTGTTTAACAGTTTGTTATCGATCTGGTCAAAGGAACCTGATGCCCGGTCTTTGGGTATCGTTTGGTAGCCTGTTGACACGACCACTTCACTTAATGTTGCCTCATTGAGTAAGCTGATATGGAACGGCCCAATATTCCCTTTTCCGAAAGAAACGAAAGCCAGATTATAACCCACGTAGCTTACTGAAAACCGACCGCTCGTATCTGGAGTACTGAAATGAAAAGCGCCGGAATTGTCGCTTTGGGTGACAATTTTACCGTCCAGGGAAATATAAGCACCTGATAACGGTTGTTTGTTATCCACGCTTATCACAGTTCCTTCAACCGATCTTAAATCCTGGGCATTTAGGGTAAAGCTTAGAAAGCATAATAGCGATAACAAATTAATTTTTAAGTATTTATGATATTTTTTGCGTGGCGGGACAGGGCATAGCAATCCCGTAAAGCATATTTTAAGCTTCATTTGAGTTGGTTTAGATTGTTGCTAAAAAAAAAGGATTGATTCAGAATGAGCATACACCTCACTCGGGGGGAGAAATGACGAGCAGCCAGGAATGGACAGGGTAATTACTCATGGCCACTCCCCTCCTGCTGGGTTTGGGAAACCCTGTTCGCCTGGTGTACTATATAAGCGGCCGCCACCAGGTCTATTAACTGATCAAAGAACAGGGCTACTTCTTCATCGGAAACTTCCGCTTTTAAATTGCAGTCTTTTAACGCCCAGCATTGAAAAACCTTCCAGAAAAGCACCTTAGTCGATTCAGGGGTATTGGCCTTGAAATAACCAGCCACAACCTCTGAAAAAGGTAAACCGGAAGAAAGATTGTTGTTATTAGTTATCGTTCCCATACTTTATCAGAATTAAATAAGCTGGGCACTACAAAAAGATATAGGTGTAGGCTCAACTTACCGATTCCAGGCACGTGAGAAGAGCCCATCCACGATAAGCGAGCCCACACCTATTTTATGGCATGGGCTATCACTTACGTCTCGTGGATGGAAATTTCTCACGTTTCGGAACCGAGACAAAAGCGAATGCTTCAAATTCAAGAAGTTTCGCAAAACAAATATAATATTTTTTTTAAAGTGCGGTACGTTAAATCCGCAATTTTTTTAATTTATTAGTAGAACTTCATCGAACAACAAGTTCTACATTGAAAAACAATTCAGAAGGGTTACAAAAGAAATTTGGAGAAAGATTAAAAGACATTCGTCAAAGCAAAAATCTTTCTTTGCGAGTGATGGCAGCGAACTGCGATTTAGATGATAGTCAAATCTCAAAAATTGAGAACGGAAAAAAAAACATTCAACTATCAACTATTTTCGAACTAGCGAAAGGGTTGGGAATCGAGCCTAAAGAATTGTTAGATTTTAAAATTTAGCTTTTTATAAATCCATGTTTTACAGCTAAATATATTATTAGCCATAATATAATTATTCCTACAGCAAAAGCACTCTTCCGATATTTTTTAAACCTAGTAATGTTGATTTGTTCCTCGTTTTGTTGAGAGTTTTCCATATTCGTGTGTCTAACGTTTTTAACAAAGTTAGTTGATGGTGGGTTAAAACCCACCACTTTTCCTCTGTAAAAAAACAAATTTCGCTTTACAGTCCCTGGGAATGGAAAGCGAGCATCGAGAAATACTTATTAGATTCGGAAAACGACTGGAAGAATTGCGCAAACAGCAAAATTTCTCACTAAGAAAGCTCGCCCTGCATTGTAACGTAGATCACGCTGATATTAAAAAATATGAAAATGGTGAAATAAACATTTCCCTTATTTCAATTACAGAACTTGCCAAAGGTCTCGACCTCCCAATAAGTGAATTGATGAATTTTTAGCGTTACTGCTAATCGACTAAGCTTATCTATAAAACTCGTTATTAGTTAATTAATCGAAGTTGTTTATTACAACGTAATAATCAGAATTAAAGATTCGCTGCCTGATCTGTCTTCACACTGAGTTATATTGGATTAGTTATTGGTTCGAATCCCGATGGCTTCTCGTTCATTATCAGATCCCACTGGGATCCGAACCATAAATTAGCCCCTGCGGGCAAATTTTTTACTAAAAAAATCACACAAGGTTGGATAGATTCTTTATTTCTTGTTCGAAGCGGTTCGAGTTTAGTCCGATTGGGGCTCGGAATTAAAGCAAGTGCGAGTAGGACTCGAACCAATAATTAGCGCCTGCGGGCAAATTTTTTTGAACAAACAGCATAGTGCCAAATTACTTAGGATTAGTTTCCCAATGATATGAGTTCATTTAGCTTGCTAAACTTCGTAAATCCGCTAAAAAGGGGTTCGAGAAGCTTCCCCTATGGACCGCAAGCAAAACCAAAAAAATTCACCTTTAAATAACAATGTAAAATATTTAAGTAATTTAGGCTTGGAATAAATCTTTACTAATCCTTACTCAGTCATGGAACTTAACACCATTGCAACCGAGCTACTCCCTTTCCTAGTGAAAGGCGGCGAACAATTGGCTAGCGTTTTGGGCAAAGATCTATGGGAAACCATACGTAGCTCCTTTGCTGAAGATGAAGACAGCCAAGAACTATTAGATAATTTCCAGGAAAACCCTGCCAACCCTGAGCATATCGGGGCTATCAAACAACATCTCAAAAGAACTATTAAATCAAAACCTGACACCGCCGTCGAACTGGAAGAAAAATTGCTCCATATCAAGGAATACAATAAACAGCACGTTAATGTCACGGGTGACAAAAACATCACTCTGACCGACATTAATAACTCAAAAATTAGTATAAAAAAATAAAATGGAGTCTTGTAGTGTCAGCGGAATTGGTAATATCACGTTAGCGGAAATATATCACTCCAACGTTAGCTTGACAATTACTAACATTATCGACAGTTCCGGGGAATATTGCCAGCTGCTAAAACAATTGGAGTTATTACAAGCCAACCTGAATGATATTCCGGATGAAAAAAAGGAAAGACGTCTCCAGGTCAGCCAGCAAATGAATGCTTGCAATCAGCAGATCAATGAACTAAAACAAAATGTCATCAGTCTGGCCGAAACATTTGCCCGAATCCCTGTTAATACCGAACGTCTCAAAGCCGCACAATTCTATTTTGAACGCGGAAAATTTACCCAAGCCAAAGACCTACTGGAGTCAGACCTCGACGATCTGGAACTCACACAAACTGCTTTACTGAAGCAAAAGGAGAAGAAAACATTTGAGATTCAAAATATCGACCAGCAATTGATTACTAATGCCAATGAATATCTTATTCTAGCTCACTCGGCGGTTCTCGATAGTAGCGATAAAAATCGATACCCCAAAGCCATAGCGTATATTAAAAAATCTGTTCAAAGTAGTCTTTATTATGAAAACGTCATCCTTTACGCCGATTTATTGAAAGTTACCCATCAACCGGAACAAGCAATCGAATTGTTAACCAAACTCATGAAACTTGATCTAACTTTCATTCAGGAATTGGTCGCGCTGGAGGCGTTAGGAGATATGTATTATAAGACTAGAGATAATAAACAAGCTGAATGCACCTATGAAAAGATAGAGCGACTTATTCAAAGCAATCCCACCTTCAATGAAACCGAATACCTGCCTCTTCGAATCAGGGCATGGCACATGCTTGCCCATTTGTTCGACCACGCTGGCAACAGTGAACGCGCATTTCATTGCATGAACACGTCAATTGAGTTCTGTAAGAAAGGCATGGGCACCGCCAACTCGGAAAAATGCAAACTATTTTTCGTGGATGTCGCTAGTTGTTTTGGCTACCTTCAATTCGATAATAACCTCTTTGTAGAAGCAAAAAACAATTTTGATCAAGCGCTTTCAGTCGGGCATAAATTGATCGTTTCGGGTAATAAGTCGTCTGATTTCGTTTACTCAAAGGCCTTGATCAAATATGCCCATTTTTGTAGAAAATATAAACTTCCTAAAGAAGAAGAATCTTCTCTACAGGAAAGCTACCATATCCTTAAAATGCTTTTCGAAAAGGACGAAGAGCAATACGCTTTGGACTACAGTATTGTCGCCAATAACATGGGGTTATTCTATTGGCGTAACGAATTCTATTTCAAAGCAAGTGTTTTCTACAAAATTGCATTGCAGTTAAGGAGAACGCTCGCCAAAAGTAATCCATACGGCTACAATAGTGTCCTCGCTACCATCTTAAATAATTGCGCGCAATTAAATATCGCAGAACATAAATTCGATGAAGCTAAAAAAGAACTAGATGAAGCTCTCGCGATCCAGCGAGATTTGATCGGAATTAATAAATTAAAACCGACTTCCCTTATTTCTTTATACAATTCCTTTGGTTGTTTTTACATTGCACAGCGCAAGGGTGCGGAAGCAGAAAGCTATCTGCTTGCGAGTATCGAACTAGCCCGCGAACTAACTCTTATAAACCCTATCTATGGGAATACTGAACTTGCATTCCATCTCAATAACTGTGGCCACCTCTACTCCAAACTCCTACTTGATCGGAACCGCGCCATAGAATTTGCCAACGAAGCGCTGCGATTATTACAAGATTTCGATGAAACTCCTTATATTAAAGACCTTAGAGAGAATTCCTATAAGATCCTTGCACTCAGCAGGCACCTTCCAAATTGACCTTCTGGTACTTATTCTTAACCATTCAACAGTTATAAAACTTTAGTGTCAACCATTTTACCTCACTAATTCATAAATATTCCGCATACACAAACACAGAATCCTCAGTGAATAATCACACTAAATACAACTTCCAAGCTATTACAGGCTTAAAGGTAAATTTCGAACTATTTTGAGGAGAGATAATTTCCTGTTTGATATTAAATTAAAGATTCGAAAATAAGATACGCGTTTAAAAGCGCGTTTCCTTAATTAGCCCCTGGGGGAATTGAACCCCGATAATATTGTATAGCTATAAATTAACTTTTGTAGCTATTTTAAAATTTGAATAAAACAATTAGCCCCTGCGGGAAAATTTTGAGAAAAGTAGATTACGTTTTGCCAGTATCGGTGCACCGATTTTTTTTTTCTCTAATCCGTCTTATGGGATGGTTAAATAGATGGTATCATCTTTAAGTTGTTCAAAAAGTGGTTCGAAGATAGTCCAATAGGGTTCACTGTTTAAGCTGTCCCTGTTGGACTATCTTCTAACCATTTTATGCAAAACTTACAGGGTATCGCAGAAATTAATATTTTCTAAATACAATAAAGCTCACAAATATTTCGATCTTGTTAAGATGTGTTGCGAAGTTTGAAAAAACTAACACGCCCAAACTTCTTTTCTTCCAAGAAAAGCGAAAGAACCTGAGAAAGTAAGACTTTTTAAATTTTGTTTCGCGAGGTTAAAGTGCTGACCCCACTAAACTTTAGATTATCAAAGCGTTGAGCTTTTTTGTGGTTAAAAATATTTGTAAATTGGAAGTCAGGACACCAATATTCCAGTGCGACGCCATGGCAATAGACACCTTTATAAATCTTATAAAAACGATTTCAGCATTAGCGGGAGCCGGGTTTGGTGTAATTGCACTTTTAAAGGAAAACAAAAACAGATCTGGTAAAATTACTAAATGGGGGAAGATAGCATTAATTGGAGTTTTTTGTTCTACGCTTTTGGCGTTAGTTTTACAATCACTTGAATCGGCGAAAGCCACCAAGGATGCCATTGAAGCAAAAGATAAGTCTGAAAAAACAACAAAATTATTATTGAAAATTATAGACACTTCAAACACAACACTTAATCAGCAGCGCATAAACATTCAAAAAACAAGTTTGGTAGCTCAAAGCTTGAATACAGCATATTTACAATTATTAGCAACTACTGAAAGAACTAAAAAGCTTTCGCATGACATGAATAAGTCGCTCATGTCCCAACATCAATTAATGCAAGAGGAATTAGAGGCAAGGAAACAAATTTTAAAGCCAAGTTTCCCATTAGAGCCTATGACAATGGGATTTGCCAAAGAGTATGATATGAAAAACTTTTGTTTTCTTACTTATTTAGCGCGTATAAAATCTGAAGCGATGATTATCATTAAACGGAATAGCGGAGATTCAGAATTAAGGGTAACATTAGATAAAAATTCCACTTTATTACCGAACCCAGACGAACCGGCATATTCATATTTGATGTCAGATAGTACAGTATTTACTTTTGTAAGTGATACTGCTACAAAAAAGTATAAAACAATTCCAAAACATATTTACAAATTTAATAAATCAACAAAAGCGGACAATGATATAGAAGATAGACTTAACGATGATAAGCGTGTTATTAAAATTCAAACATCAGCTTCACTAAAAGAACCTATTACTACCAATAAGAAAAATGGGCAAAACGAAATTACTATTGTACTTAATTTTGAAACTGGAACTATTTACAAAATCATTAGAACACGTAAAATTATTGCTACAGGTTTTGGTCCTGCCGTCAGTTCAATTGATTTATTGGGAACCTATATGTCTTGGAAGAGCTTCCCGGAAGATGATGTTGAAGATATCGTAAGACATCCTAATAAGTTTATGATAAAAACAGTTAATCCAACATGGCATTTGTTAGGTTTCGATATGGAATTAGGGTATGAATCTAAAAGTAATAATTATCAAAGCCATTCAATACAAATTTATCAAAACCAAACATCAGTTCAGATTGACGCATTTGATTTAGGACTTAAAGGTATTTTACCCGATAAATGATTTTCATTTTCTGGTATATAGCTAATATTTAATAGCTTAATATTTCCTTCATTGATCGAAGTTAGCGTAGTATAACTTCGACCTAAAATAAAAAACCGTTGCCTATCTTGTACTGAAGTAGAAATTCGCGAGTACGCCGACGCTCTATTTAATGCTGCATACTCGCGCCAAATGGTGATTATCGGACACATAAGGGCTAAAAAAGCATAGCTATTTATACCTTAGCAGCATGAAGCCTCGCAAAGCCTTCCCTTATAAATTCGTGCATTGCCTGCGGGACGGATTTGACTTCAGCCCTTCCCGCCAGCGCATTATATGAAGTATATACAGCCCTTTTTGCCTCTTTTTTAAAAGATAGCTTTTTTGATTTATCGTGCTGATTTTCCATAACTTCTAAATTAAAACTTTAAATACTTTTCTGAATAACTCGGGTTATTCTCTATGTCAAAATAATGCTTTCGCTTTATCCATATAAATCCATCCCCTTTGGTCACGATTGCAACATCAACAGGCCCTCCAACGCTTTCGTCGCTCGAGTCTGACGAAGTGAATTTTCGTTTGATTGAAGTAATATTGACCAATGATTCTGCCAGTTCCGCCATATCTTCTTTGCCCATGTGCGCTAATACATCCAAAAGCGGGCCAGTAATCGCAGAAGATTGGAAGTCATTTAATTTTTGAATTAATTGCTCACCTATGTCTGTTATCAGACTAGTGACATTTGCCGCTTTTGTTTGATCAGCCAATAACGGTATTATACCATCAGCAACATCCTGAAATGAACTTTTAATCGATGACGTCATGGTATCGATATATTTTGGATCAACCCCCGTAAGTACCGTAGTGGTGACATCCGATTGAGCATAAGGGACAATATTTGAGTTATTTCTGCCTGGAATAATTTTAGCAACCCTCATTTGGCGCACTCTCGGTATATCGCAAATTGTGCAGCCCACCAGTACCTCGTCAGATATTGGATACATTTCATCATTACCAAACCCAAAAAATACAAGTCCACACAATGATTCAAAAATCCATTCCATATTAACCATTTGGTAAAATAATTGCTTCAAAGCGTCTATTTCTGGTTGTTTAAGCGTATAGGTTTGATTTCTCTCCCTTATTCTACCCTGGATATAATTAACAATTTCCGTTATCTGTGGCTCATGAAAAGCCACAAATTCATCGAACGTTTTTTGTATATAGTTGGCTTTGGTATGTCCATCGACGATTGCCCGTTGCTGTGCAATCGCTTCATCAACCAATGTGTCATAACGAAGATCAATTGTGGCTGCATCCAAATTTTGGATGTCGAGTAAATCAATCTTTTCAAATAGACTATTAACGAGTGGATGATAATGCTGACCACAAAACAAATAAAAATTATCCCTTTTTATTTCGGGGCTAACTCCTGATATCAATGTTTTTAGAAAGGTTAAGAAATCATTTTTATAAGCTTCGACGGTGCCAAACGACTTTTCTTTCAATCGCTGGCGATAAAGTTTGATAATAGTTTCCAGCGGAATACCCAAAAAATCCGCTGAACTATAAATTGCAATACCGACAGGCTGTAGTTTTGAAAGGGTGAAAATCTTATTGCTACGATTATAGACCTTTTTTCCATTGTTACCTGTAACGGTAACTGCGCTATCAGCGGCAATTGCAAAGGCACGGGAATTTAAAACACCTACTATAGCGGTCATGGTTTAGTTTTACATACGTAAATATAGAGTTCCAATCACTATACTACCAACAATAATATATATTTTCTAATTACTACAATAACCCTTATGAATATCCGAGGTTTGCACCGCTATTAGTTGCTTCCCCGCTGTCCGTAGATTGCATTTACGAATTAATATCCCTGTAGTCTCCGACTACACTAACCGTCCGATCAAGCGTCCCAGCTTAACCCCAACAAAAAAAGAATCAAGGCTTTCGACTTTAACTTGTGAACCCTATTGGACTATCTTCGAACCATTTCTTACAGAATTTGAAATTGGTAGCTTCTATTTAATCAGCACCTCAGGAGTGGAATAAAAGAACATATATATTCGTTTCAATAATTCAGAAAAATGTGAGTTGTTTTTTTAAATTTCACCTGCGAGGGCTAATTGATTTACACGAGCTTAATAATAAATACAACCTGAAGTTTATAATATAAATCTATCGGGGTTCGATTCCCCTACGGGCTACTAAAAACAATACCAAAAGATGCTAAAAGCCTGCAAATCAAAAGTTTGCAGGCTTTTTTTATTGCATCAAAGCACCATAATATGCACTAAATCGCGACAAAAAGGAGCGTAATTCGGTGCGTAAGCAAATGGAAAATAACTACGCACCGAATTACCTATAATTAATTGATTATCAACCTATTCAGCGAGTGAACATCTTGATAGAAGCAGGCTACAAACTTACTTTTGTTTAACTTTTAAGCTTGTAATTATGAGTAATTTCCATCTGCTTTTCTACATCAGAAAACAAAAAAACTACAAAGGGGGTGCAATGCCCATCTACATGCGCATCACAGTTAGCGGTAAACGCGCGGATATTTCCGTAGGACGCGATTGTGATCCGGCCAAATGGAACAACCATGCAGGACGTGCAATTGGAACCAAAGAAGAAATCAAGTCACTTAACAACTATCTGGACAGTCTGCAAACCAAACTGCGGAATGCGCACCAGGTATTAATTGAAACGAACCAGCAAGTAACAACTGAAAGCTTGCAGAATCAGTTCACAGGAAAGAACCAAAAAAGCCGTTTCCTGATGGAATTATTTAAAGAGCATAATGCTAAAGTTAAAGCCTTGATCGGAAACGGCTTTGAGCCTAATACATTGAAAGGATACAACACATCTGAAAAACACCTTACTGGTTTCCTGCAAGAAAAATATGGTAAAACAGATATAGAGATCAGCCAATTAAATCATGCTTTTATTACTGACTTTGAGTTTTACCTGAAAGTAAATTGTAAGATCACCGGTGTATCTGCTGCCAAATATATTAAGCACCTTAAAAAAATCGTTAATCATTGTATTGCCAATGGCTGGCTAAAGCAAAATCCCTTCATTAATTTCAAATCCACTGCAAAGGCAAAGGAGCGCACTTATTTGACGCAACAAGAACTGGATGGTATCACTACTAAAAAATTTATTGTCGACCGTTTATCACAGGTACGCGATGTTTTTGTTTTTTGTTGCTACACCGGATTATCTTATGCCGATGTTAAAAAACTAAGGAGAAATGAGATTGGAATAGGCATGGATGGTGATAAATGGATATTCACAAGCAGGCAAAAAACAGATACAGCTTCAAGGATACCGCTTTTGCCCGTAGCCTTAGAAATATTGAACCGTTATAAAGATCACCCACAATGCGAAAATATGGGCTTACTATTACCTGTTTTAAGCAATCAAAAGATGAATGCTTACTTAAAGGAGATAGCAGACCTATCAGATGTATTTAAGCATTTGACGTTTCATTTAGCACGTCATACGTTCGCAACAACAGTGACGCTTTCTAATAATGTACCTATTGAGACGGTTAGCAAAATGCTCGGCCATACTAATATCAAAACCACTCAACACTACGCTAAAATATTGGATTTGAAAGTTAGCCAGGATATGGCGGCTCTTAAACAGAAGTATGCCGGAATTTAATTTTTTCTCACTCTCTTAGGTCACATTTTGTGACCTAAGAGATTAATTCACACTATAAACTTAATAAGAAATGGAAAGTCAATTGATACCTGATGAAATAATCATGAACAAAATCTACTATATACGCAACCAGAAAGTAATGTTGGATTTTGATTTGGCAATATTATATCAAGTAGAAACAAAACAGCTTAAACGACAGGTAAGAAGAAACCATGACCGATTTCCTGATGATTTCATGTTTGAACTTTCGCCAGACGAGTATCAAGTTTTAAGGAGCCAAATTGGCACCTTAAAACAAGGTGAACACACGAAGTATTTGCCTATGGTTTTTACAGAACAAGGGGTTGCAATGTTATCGAGTGTATTAAACAGTGGTAGAGCCATTAAAGTAAATATTCAGATAATACGAATATTTACACGTATCCGACAAGTGTTAATGGATAACACTGACTTAAGATTGGAAGTAGAAAAAATAAAAACCAAGCTGGATAGTCAGGATAAAAATATGGAAATCGTATTCAGGTATCTTGATGAGTTGGTAGATAAAAAAAATGAACCTCAGGAACGTACAAGGATTGGTTATAAACCAGATGGATTCTGAATATGAATAATTCTGCTACATGGGACATGTACCCATTAAAATAGTCCTATAAATATCTTGCAGAGCAGCTTATATATAATAAATAGTTATCTGTTGTTGAATGGATAAATGCCTTTATACTTAGCTATTTTCACAAGACCTTACGAAACATCGGACGAAGCGTAGGTTCATGAGTTCAGCCCTATAATACCCTGAGTTATAATTCTTGTATCAACGTTTATCCCAATCTATCAAGGGTTTTCCAAAACACAAATATATTGTTGCCGTCTATACGCCAAATTAGGTATATTTATTATTTGCAAACTGTTTCAAATCAACCATGCCAGATCAGCCTAAACTTCTCAGCGCAATTCTTAATATTCGTAACAGCCGTGTAGCCCAACGCATCACCGATAGTATTGAACAGCCTGGCAGCTTCACGCATGTATCTGACGCAGACCCAAGCCACATCGCCTCCAAAGGTATCGCGTTACTTTGCCTGACGGTTGAAAATGAAATGCCGCCGGTTTTGTATCTAAGTTTTCTGGTGAAGAATAATCGCGTAGCGACAGGGCAGGTAAGGGTTAAAGGCGTCAGAACCGTTGAACTGGATGGTTTGACTACGGAGCGTTTGCTAGAAGCACTGCCAGCCGCATTACATGATAGATTTCAAAATTATCTTCAGGAAGATTACCGTCAATTCTCTCCCAAATTTGGCGAGCAGGTTTATGAAACATTGCTGGTTTTAAAACCGGAACTGGCAGCGGATTTTGAGGATTTGTTTGGCTTTTTGGACCGCAAGCCTGGCGACGGTCCTACGGCAAGGGAACAGGATGCTGCGGTAGAAAAAGACGCATTGGGTTTGACCCTTGATATATTTGGTATAGATCGAAACGACGTTTACCGGAGCTGGCGGGCTAAAGGTGGCGACCTGGGCCATTCTTTTCTTTCAGGCTTGACAGAGTTCGCGGTTTATGAAGACGACGCTTTGGCCAAGGATCTACACACTTTCCCTGGTTTTAGCGCTGTACCTAAGCATAATATTACAGGTGTTGTTGAATTTGAAAGTGAAGACGGCGAAAGACTAACTGTAATCAATGCTAATCGTAAACCGCAAGAGAAAGCTATGGGGATAGACCTGATCTATTTTCACCGTCGTTATTGTTCATTTGTTATGGTGCAATACAAAATGATGGCTCAGCATAATCAGGAGCAGGAAAGCTATTATTACAACCCCAACCAGGTGTCGCATGAAAAGGAACTTGCACGTTTACAACGCCTGCGGAACTTTATAGAGGAAGAAATCCCAAATCCAAGCCTTCGGGATTACCGGCTGTCACCTTCGACCCTGTTTTTTAAACTCTGTAAAAAGATCGAGTTAAAACGCAATGACCATTCGCTCGCTGCGGGTATGTACATTTCTTTAGAGCAATGGGAGCATTTGTTGAATGATGGATCAACGATCGGTAAGAAAGGTGGTCGGCAATTCGGCTATCACACGTTGAAAAAGAGATATCTGCACAAGGAAACATTTGTTGACCTCGTTCGCTCAGGTTTAATTGGCACATCGGGGGATGCCACTACAAAAATTGCTGCTTTTATCGAAGATTCGATCAAGCATGGTCACTCGGTAATGTATGCTATCGACGAGCGGCTGGGTGAACCGCTATCGCGAAAACAAAACATCCGGCGTCGCATCGAAGATGATATACTCGGAAATCCTGAGGCTGATTTTGATATTGAAGATGACGATCTCCCATTCTAACCGCCTGAAAATCTTGTTAAAATAGTTGTAGCTTTGATATTGTGTCAAAACCTACACAGCTTTATCATGTACTACATTAACAGGGTCAGGATTGAGAATTTTAAATGTTTCAAAGATCCGTTCAATTTAAAATTGAACCAAGGACTTAATATTCTTGTCGGCGACAACGAAAGCGGCAAGTCGACCATACTGGAGGCGATTCACCTGTGCCTCACTGGGCTATATAACGGCCGCTACGCTAGGAACGAATTATCAGAATACCTTTTTAATAATGAGGCGATCGATGAGTATAAGGCGGCGTTAAACAGCAAAAAGCCAGTGCTTCCGCCTGAGATTACGATTGAGGTTTTCATCGCAGGAGAGAACCTGCCATTTTTTGAAGGTGACGGCAACAAAGAAAACATTAATGAATGCGGGATCTGCCTGAGAATCGCAGTTGCCGAAAAGTACAAAGAAGATTATGCGGATTTTGTGAAAGCCGCAGAGGTGACCTCGCTACCAATTGAGTTTTATGAGATTGACTGGACTTCCTGTGCAAGGCAGCCGATTACGCCACGCCGCATCCCAATCAAATCAGCGCTGATCGATTCCAGTAGCCATCGCTACCAGAATGGCTCGGATGTTTATATTGCCCATATCATCAAAACGCTCTTGAACGAGCAACAGCGTAATGCTTTGTCGCAGGCACACCGCAAATTGCAGGGGGATTTCGCGGGAGATAACGAAGTTGTCAGCGTAAACAAGATCATTGCCGACATCGCCCGGCGTTCTGGGGCAGAGAAGGACGTTAAACTAGCCATCGACCTATCCTCAAAAAACGCTTGGGAACACAGTTTTTTGACTTATGTTGATGGTGTACCATTTCACCATATAGGAAAAGGTGAACAGGCCATGGTAAAAACTAAGTTGGCCTTGGAACATAAAAAAGCGAAGGAGGCAAGTATCATCTTACTGGAGGAGCCTGAAAATCATCTATCACATACAAAACTGAACCAACTGATTAAGGGAATCGAACAAAAGTGCAAAGAAAAACAAATATTGATTTCAACGCACAGCAGCTTCGTTGCCAATAAATTAGGCCTTGAAAACATCCTGTTGCTCAATAGCAAGAAGACACTTCGTCTCAATGAGCTGGACAAAAAGACCTATGAATTCTTTCAAAAAATTCCGGGTTACGACACTTTGCGCTTGATCCTATGTAAGAGAGCCATTTTGGTTGAAGGCGATTCGGATGAACTCATTGTTCAAAAAGCCTATATGCAGGATCACGAAGGGCGTTTGCCAATTGAGGACGGCATTGATGTTATTTCGGTTGGATTGACGTTCTCCCGATTCTTGGATATCGCCGAGCGCATCAATAAGCCGGTTGCGGTCGTGACAGATAACGATGGTAAAACAGCTCAACTCAAAAAAAAATATGAGCAATATCTGCCGCCCAATTCCAAGCCGGGAATTACGATTTGCTTTGACGAGACAGAGTATCCAAGCCCGTTGTCAGAGTTTAACAATAATACTTTGGAGCCTTCACTGCTTCGAGCCAATAGTCTTGAATTACTGAACAAAATTCTCGGTGGTAGACGTACAGAAAATGATCTGTTGTTATACATGCGCGAACACAAGACGGGATGCGCTTTAAAAATATTTGATACAACGGAACGGCTGAATTTTCCTGCATACATCATGAAAGCGATCAATGGCTAATAAGTTGATGGTAGCAGCGGCAGGCTCAGGGAAAACCACCTGGATAGTCAACCAGGCGCTGGAACAGACACATGGGAACGTTTTGATTACTACCTACACTGTTGAAAATGCTAAAGAGATCGAAAGGAAAATAACAGAAATTAACCGGGCAATGCCCGAATATATCACCGTCCAAACCTGGTTCTCTTTTTTGTTGCAGCATGGTGTCAAGCCCTACCAGGGCAAAATGATCCTTGACCACATTCGTGGACTTATCCTGGTGAATGAACAGTCTGTGCGTTATATCGCAGAAGAAAAAACGAAGGAACACTACTTTACAGATAGCCAAAAAATATATTCTGACAAACTGAGCAAGTTCGTCATTAAAAATAATGAACGATCTTCAGGTGCTGTCATTGACCGACTCAAAAGAATTTATACACACATTTACGTTGATGAAGTGCAGGATCTGGCCGGCTATGATCTGGACGTACTGAGAATGTTTTTTGCTTCAGTTTCAGATGTGCTTTTGGTTGGCGACCCGCGGCAGGTAACTTACCTTACACATCCCGCCAAATTATATTCACCTTATCGGAATGGCAGGATTAAAGAGTTCGTAACGGACAAAAAACTGGACTGCGAAATTGACGAAATTACACTCAACCGGTCGCACCGCAATAATTGGGCGATCTGTGCATTTTCATCCAGACTTTATCCCAATTTTCCACCGAGTGAACCTTGTGCTTGCGAAAAGTGCCGTAATAACACACCGGAGCATGATGGATTGTTTTTGATCAGGCCTTCAGATGTTGGACAATATATTGAAATTTATAGTCCCAAGGTTTTGAGACAGCAACAAGCTTCTGAAGGTGAATGGACCTACGGTGCCTCGAAAGGTTTAGGCTTTGACCGTGTTCTTATTTATCCGACGCTGGGTATACTCAAATACCTCAAAGACGGAAAACTTACCAAAACGAAAAAAAGCGAAACCATCGACGCATTCGATATCGCAAAGTTTTATGTGGCGGTCACACGAGCGCGCTATAGTGTCGGCATCGTATGTGATTTCAAAAACGAAAGCTATATCGCCGGATTAATTAAATGGAACGTCATTGTGCAAACACAGTTGTTTTGATTATTGTCAGGGTGTTCCGATACATTTTGATCATGCTATCTTATTGAGTTATATATCCGAAATTTTATATTCATTAACACGACTCGTTGGTCTAATAAACACGGACCAACATGGTTAAGCATGCTGAGATATCCACTACACATCGGGACAGGGCTACAAGTCCCATATCTTCATATTCAATCGGTTAAGCTCTTCGATGATATCGTTTTTAGAAGGTAATCAATACGGTGGAAGCTAAGGTCAATTGTTGATGAAATTTTAAACATACTATTATTTGGAAGAGTAACTTATTTAAATTAAGATAATTACCTATCTTTCAAAAATATTAATACTATAAACCTTTTACAATTATGGGTGGTCAACATGGAATGCGGGGCTATCTCCTGCAAACAATTATTACAGTGTTGGACAGTTTGTCTCAGCCCTCCAACTGGCAAACTGTCACGATCGAGCCAAACGATGAATCTGAAAAAGTGGACATCAAATGGGAACTCACCAACAGCGAGATAAAACTGGTGCAAGTTAAATCATCGCAAAATACCATCAGTTATACTGCGGCAAAGAAATGGGTTGCCGAATTAAAAGATTCTACAAACGCGGAATATTATGAGTTGATATTGATCGGCCATACGGACACCAAACTTAATGAAGAAACCGCTATTGATGGAGTAAACATCATCAAAAAGCCACTGGACTTTGATCTGTTGTTGTCAGATTCCATTGTTAAATTAGATCAGTTTTACGAGAGAAAGAATCGAAGCAAGATTCAGACCACCGTTAAACAGATATTAGTCAACAGCTTAAATTTCAAATTGGGTCAAGATTCCATTTTTGGAAAAACCATTACAAAAGAGCAGTTTGACGATGTATTGCTCAATTGGTTGACTGCAATAGAGGCACACGTGACCAAAAACCCCTTTGTGCGATTCAGTACATTTGATAACGACGAGCCAACACTCACATTGGAGCAACATATTGCCACTAACTTTCTTAAACTCATTGGCTGGCAGCATTATGCTAAAGATTTTAATCTGACTTACTATGACGAAAAAGCAGTCAGCAATGAAACGGCGACGATCGACTACTACATCAATTTTGAAAGTAAATTAAAGGACAACACGACCGATCACATCTTTTTTAACACTGTACAAGATTATGAATATCCCGAACACGCACGGGCTCAGATCAGGAAATTTCTGAATGATTCCAATTTGATTACCGAAGATTTCAAAGCCAAAAGGAAAATCGATCCACAGAAAAGCAATGCAATCTTTAATATCCTTTTTTGGATCTCTATTGATAATGAAGATCTTAACAAGGATTTCATTTATCAAAACAAGGAGTTGTTCAGGAATGAATATTTGGCTTTTGACCAGCATTATTTTTTTATTGATAATGCCAAAGCAAATTTTATTATCAGTTCAATAATTACAGCAAAAAATTACCGGGATGAATTGCCTGTCAAATTTCTATATCCGATAACCGAATTCAATTCTTCGTTTCACAAAATCGGTAAAAGAGGCGTGCAGTTGCCCCCAGAATATATCAATACCAATATTCTCCCCATAATTAAAGAGAACAATGAAAAAATCAGTGTCCTTTTATTTTGTTCCGATCCTTACAACAAGGAAAATTTAAAGAAAATCGTTTGGCTCTTGATACGCCTGACAAGCGGGCTGGCAAACGAATACATTATTTATTTCAGTGATTATTCCAGTGATTTACAAAATGATGTGGTGGAAGTTTTGCAGTATTTTGAAAATAGCGACATCCTCCATAAGGTTTCCGTGAAAAAGTCGCTGTTGGTGGATACGACTCAAATAGCTGATATGGCATTGCCGGTAACAAGCGACCTGGCTGCTGAAGTGGAAGCGGTGCAGTTGCAGGACGCATTAAGAATCAACCCCATATTTAAGGAACAACTGCCTTACGGCGACATACTTAAACCCATTCTGAATACCGATAAAATCAGCGCGCAAGACTTGAAAATTTTTTTATCGCATAAGGGTATATTTATAAAGAATGCAGACAAGAGGAAGTTAATGGATCTGATGGTGAGTTTGCTCTTCAGCCCCATCGAGCTCGAAAACTTCATTAACCTGATCAATGTAAAGGAACGCCCGGTTAGCAGTATCCCATATTTTCTGCCTGCGTTGACTCAAGCAACAATTACGGAAATTTTTAACGAAATCAGGCCTGACTTCCAGAATATCACCAATGGTTTGCAGGCTAAACTCAATAATCCGGTCGTTTTTACGCCTGACCCGGACCAGCCTGACTTGTATGTCTTTTCATCGTATGTTGAAAAGAAAGACCCCACGAAGCATATTGCGTTAAATACGATCTGGGAGCCGATCAAAATCACCTATCAAAAGATCGCAGGTGGCTTTATTTTAAACAATGTGGAGACCAATTCAAAAGATGCCAAAATCATTGCAAACAGGATCAATACGATCATCAAGGATGAATTGCTCGAACACGGTCACATTACCGACCAAACAACAGAAATTAAATTTTCAGAATTCGCATCCAATACGGAGCGTGTTAACTTCTTATTGAGTTTCAATAACATCGCTACCAGCAATATTTTTATAAGGCAAGACATCAAAGGCCTTAAATACATATTCGACGAAAGCAAGAAAATTCCTGAAATATACAAAGACCGGACAGAAAAAGATCTTATCATCCTTTTTAGGGGGAAGAAACTCGAAGGGCTAAGAGAACTTTCCGAAGATCTGTTCAAAGAAATCATATTGTTGGAAGAAATTAGCATATCCTATTATTTTGAATACAAAGGGGTCAGAAGCTACTTTTCCGTGAAATATGATTTTTCTGATGCGCTGAGAAACAAACCCATTCAAGGAAGTTTCAGGTCCCAAACTTTTTTGTATAAAAACTACTCGGTGAAGCAAGTACGAAAAATTGGTGATCTGGAAAAGGTTCTTAATAAGGAAGTGGAAAGACTGAAAATTGAAAAGTTACAAAAGTTTGGTAAAATCTAAAAAATGATTTCTTTCTTTGAAGCATCCATAACCCAACTTTCAGTTCATCACATCGGCAACAAAACACTTGATGAACACTATGCGCTTTCCGACCGGACAGTATCTTTAAAAGATGAACTGTTAGACAGGCTTTTGATCCAATATTTTCTAACGCCGTTTGAAAAGATAAATGAACTCTTCCGTTTCTTTCATCATAATAATGATTTAGAGATGAACGAGATCTATCATTTTGCAAAGCGAATATTTGACAATAAAGAATCTTTCCATGAGCAGACACAGGAAATAGCCAAACATCTTTACGAAATATCCAATCATCCCAAAATCAAATCCGGAGAATTGTATGTGGCGATATTAGACCAAGTGCAAATCGATGGTGAACTATGTGACGCCATCGGGATTTTTAAATCCGAAAACAAGGAGACATATTTAAGGATCAAGCCTGTAAGTAACGGATTTGATATTAGTTATGAGCAAAATGCGATCAATATTAATAGACTTGACAAAGGGTGTCTGATATTTAATGCGGAGGAAGCTGATGGTTTTAAAATTGCGATAGTAGACAGTACTAACCGAAACCAGGAAGCTGTTTATTGGAAAGACGAGTTTTTGAAAATAAAGATCCGAAACAATAATTTCAACCAAACAAATGCGGTTTTGGGTGTATATAAGAATTTTGTCACACAGAAACTGGATGATGAGTTTGAAGTTTCAAAAACTGACAAAATTGACTTATTAAACCGGTCAATGAAATATTTCAAAGAAAAAGAAACCTTTGATCTAAACGAATTCACCAGTGAGGTAATCGGGAACGAGCAGGGTATTGCATCTTTTTTAAATTACAAAAAAGGGTTTGAAGAAGAATTTGAAACGCCAATTGCTGATAGTTTTGAAATCCATGATACGGCGGTAAAAAAGCAAGCCAGAGTTTACAAAAGCGTTCTCAAACTTGACAAAAATTTCCATATCTATATTCATGGTGATAAGCAGCTTATCGAAAAAGGTTTCGACGAGGAGAAATCGATGAACTATTATAAGGTTTATTTTAAACAAGAGGAATAGCCGTTTATTTCACTTTCAAACTGCCGTCATAACGGCATTTATACTATCTATTATTTACCACAGATCGAATGGAAGGTCTGTTGGGAATTCAAAAAGATTCAAAGTTTGATTTGCTCAGAACTAATCCAGTCATATTCATGGAAAATTGATGCATAGGTCACATGACAACTTTCTATGTTGTCCCCATTTCCACTTTTCAATATAACATTCCGAGCTCATGGAAGTTATGATAGGTCTTCCAAAAACTGGGCATGGCAATGCTCGTCTTCTATTTGGGCACCAATCAGACTTAACTAGTTTTGTTCAATTATTAAAAGACGTTGAAGAATCTTTATGATCGTATAATCCATACCTACTATCAATAAAGGATAACTGAACATTATCGTTAAATTCATCACTCATATATTTTTTTGGTTAATGGTATATATAAAAGTTTGCAAAAGCTAATATTAGCCAACCTACAAGTATTAAATACAGGACATCGGGTTATTTGGCATAATCTAAATTTTATCATCTTTGTTCATGTTGATCAATTATGTATCCTCATGAAAGAATATTTCAAACCTCTTGCCCGCTTCAAAAAACGCGAACATCCGTTCGATATAGGCATGTCCTTTTCCTGGTGGCGGGGCCATTATGACCGCCATTTCCTGAATAACTTATACGAACGTAAGGAAAATGAATTTGAAGCATTTTACAAATATCATCTGGATCATTTTTTAAAGGTAAATGCAGGGTCACAAGAGGTTGAATTCTACAAACACCTGAGAGACGTTATCAACGATGGCATTGCAGCATTAATCAAAGAAGATAAACCCGGATCGAAAACCAAGCATGAACGAACTAATATTCAAAAAGTGCAATTACGGGCATTTGTCGATTACTTGAATTCGATTGATCAATGGGCAGTTCGTCCACAACTTGAGGTTTATACAGAAAAGGACGCAACCATCGCAAGGTTGCAAAAACATATCGCAGTATTAGAAAAGCAAATTAACGAAATGAAGGAATACGATGTGGTACAAAAGATTAGAATAGAGGAAGGCCATTTGCCTACAGTCGTTGATCTAATTCAGCAACTTCGTGACCTGCAATTACCCGCTAACCGGCGGCTGCTTCGCTGCGATCATAAGACGCCCTATTATAAAATGATTAGCAAATACTTTTCCATTGACGGCAAAGACATACCCATAGAGACTGTCAAGAATTATTTCTCCGATAAACAAGACGATATAGGAGTTAAGGGGACTAAAGTTCCTGCCGAGAATAAGCTGTTTAAGATAGTATCGGACACCCCAAAAAAAGGCGTTAAGAACAGCAATAAAGCTTAATTATTCTTTTCTCATTTATTTAAGCCAGTTTTCGACTCGTTTTCTGTACGAGAAAGGAATTTGCTTTATATCAATTATTTAGGCTTTATAATAGCCATCTTGTTCGCCTCTTATACATGACCATCGCAATCCGATGGTCATGAGATCAGCTATTTCGCAATTTACATTCGTCCCGTTAACCAAAAAACGGAGTACAGATGCAAGTAGAGATTTTAACTAAAGAAGACCTGAAACAGTTCAAGGCAGAACTCGTACAGGAACTGAAAGACGCATTCAGCGGCAATGCAAAACCACACAACAAAGAATGGCTGAAAAGCAACGAGGTTAGAAAACTGTTGGGTATATCACCCGGCACCCTGCAAAACCTGCGTATCAACGGCACAATTGTCTATTCTAAAATAGGTGGCATGATGTATTATCGCTACCAGGACATCCTGAAGCTGTTGGAAAAAGGAGGTGCCAAATGAAAAGGACACCTCCCGAACTAGCCTTGCTAAAGGCAATCCAAAAACACAAAGGCCTTGGCCCTTTTCATATCAGCTTATATACGGCTATGCTTTCCTTATGGCAGGAACAGCAGTACAGTACTCCTTTCCGTGTAACAAGAAGCACGCTCATGGCAACATCAGGTATCCGTTCACCGGCGACTTATCATAAGTGCCTAAAGGAATTGATCGGCTGCGAGTACATCATTTATGAGCCTTCTTTTGATAAGTACATCGCAAGCAGAGTCACTTTAGTTACGGACAAAGCAGGCATGTAGAATGAACAGCTTAAAACCATTTGCGATACACCGTATCGCGATAAACAATTACGGGATATTCTATCCGGTAGCAGGGAGCAAGTTTGTGTTTTTGTTGCCACAAAAACATCCCGGATGCCTGTCGGCACCGGGCAAACTTGCCTTTTGCGCCCGATGGTTGCAAAAGGGAAAATGGAAGAAGCAGTAAGGAATTAACCGATGGAAGCAACAGTAAAGACAACTAATAAACACCAGGTAACCCAGCCAAAAAACAAAGGCGGTGCGCCTAAAAAAAGAGTCAGACGGGAGTTAATTGTCCGCATAAGGATGACAGCTACCGAGCGCTTTTATATTGACAGTAAAGCCAAGACCGCCGGGATGCGATCAAGCAGCTGGATAAGGGCAGCCGCTAAAAGCGCGAAGGTAGTCCCCCGATTAACAGACGATGAGCGGCGCATCCTTTGGATGCTTGCCGAGTTGGCCAACAACCTTAATCAGCTAACAAAGCTTGCGCACCAGGTTGGTTTATTGACCGTAGTTCGTAACTGCGATAAAATTTTGAAAGAAATCGATATTACTTTAAAACATCTCAATAACAATGATAGGGAAAGTGATAACGGGTAGAAGCTTTGGCGGGTGCATCCGCTATGTGGTACAGAAACATGATGCGGTGGTACTGGACGCGGCAGGCGTAAGAATGCTCCAGGTCAATCAGATCATCAATGATTTTAACCTGCAACGAAAGTACAATCCAAGTTTAGGAAAGGCAGTAGGCCATATTGCTTTATGCTGGAGTATAAACGATGCTGCTAAGTTGAATGATGAGGTAATGGTAAATATGGCGAAAGAGTATCTACAAAAAATGAAAATACAAGACACGCAGTACCTAATTGTTAAACATCGGGACAAAGATCATCCGCATATTCACATCGTTTACAACAGGGTAAGCAACAACGGTAAAACCATATCCGATAACTTTCAAAAGCAGCGAAATGTACAGGTAGCGAAGGAACTGACCATAAAGCATGGCCTTTATATCTCACCGGGTAAAGAACGGGTCAACCGCCAACAGCTAAAAGGCGAGGACAAAATCAAATATGAATTATTTGATGCTATCAGGACGGCCAGCAAAAAAGTAAAAAATATCAATGAGCTAAAGCAGGTATTGGCTAAGCAGGATATCGTTACCCACTTAAAATATAGAAGCGGTACCACCGAGGTGCAGGGCATTAGTTTCAGCAAAGGCGAATACAAGTTTAAAGGATCAGAGATTGACCGCAGTTTAAGCTATTCAAAATTGATCCAGGCGATAGAACAGCAACAGCTTAACCCGGAAAAGAGTTTAGCGGATCAACTAAGAGAAGTAATGGAAAACGCAAAGCAGGAAAGAGAAAGTCAGGACAAGACTGAACAAATCACTTATTTAAAGCCGGAGCCGGAAACCCATTACCTGAGGCAATCGCTATCAGCAGGAGCGGATTTATTAGGTGGCATGCTTGGCAATATAGCCGACGACGATGACAGCCCGGAAAGAAGACGGCGAAAGAAAAATGAACAACAGCAAAGTAGAGGAATATCAAGATGAAAGAAATAGATGAACTAAACCAAAGGATAAATGGAGTAGATGAACTTATTGACACCTTAGTCAAAACCAACACGGATATGGAAAGAAGACAAGTAAAACTCGAAGAGCATATAGAGAATATTAAAGACCTTGTTCCTAGAATTAAAGCAATGGAAAGTAAAACGAATTATCCTGAGGTTTATATACCTGACTACAGTGAAGAGTTCGGACAGATCTTTGCGGAAATTCAAAAAGCTTATGCCGAATCCGGCAAAGAAACGTCCACTGCATCCTTCCAAAAAGTTATAGATAAAATAGAAGCTTTAAATATAGATATAAGGGCACTGGCTAAACGTTACTTTGATCCAAAGACGAGTTGGCTGCTTATCATTTGCAGCATACTCATCCTACTGGTAGCCGCATTGACAGGTACGACAATGAGCTTCGCATTCGAAGCATATGAATTTAAACTGAAAAACAACGCTGAAAATATATCAACTAGAGATACTGTTAACCGGTTCTCCCCAAATAAAACTTTTAAAAAACACAAAATGAAAGCTGGAAGAATAAAACAGTTTTTGCACCACACAGACAAAACAGAATAAGTGAACCCTTTATTTGTAAGACAATGAACAAAACGTTAAATTTGAATAAGTTTGAGAAGAACAGCGAACTTAGCATTTTTATAAATGCTAAACATGAGCCAATTGGTGTATTAATTCCATTGGAGCAATGGAAAAAGATAGCACCTACGGTAGATAAAAATTCTGAACTGCATCAACTAATGGATCAATTAACATTTAAACCGATTTTTGAACGTTCTTTAAAAGAGCAGAATAATTGGCTGGATCAGGAAATTGAACAGGTTGAAGCAGAACACCTGCAAAAAGGATTATATAATATTTATCAGGACGATATATATTGCAAAGACAAAGATGTCTTTATACATCAATATACTGACCACCGTGAACTTGTAAAAGTAAATGCGGATACGGGCCAAACCCAAACTATCAGGAGAAGTTTCTAATGAAGCATCCACAATTGTATGTTTTTGCCGGACCCAATGGTGCCGGTAAGAGCACGCTGTCGGCGAGTATGCTTTTGCCTGGTACACCCATATTTGACGGTGATAAGGAGTTTGCATTGTTAAAGAAAGAATTCCCGTCCACCGATAGTGGCAATCTCTATGAGGCCGTAAATGGGCATATATTTTCCGATTGGAAGAATAAAGCAAAGGAACAGTCGCTCGATTGTGCCTTTGAAACTAATTTCAGATCCTCAGAAGTGATGAACTCTGTAATTGAATTTAAAAAATCTGGTTATCAAGCCAGGCTCATCTTTTTCGGACTTGATAGCCTGGAGGCTTCTATCGAACGTGTAAAACTTCGGGTGGCGAATGGTGGTCATCAGGTTAGCCTGGATAATATCAAAGCTAATTATGAAATGGGATTGAAGAATTTGACTAAATACTATCAAGATTTCGACTCTGTTCACTTAGTGAAAAGCTTTGCATCAAATGAGTTAGATAGGAAGCTAACCTCCTATTTAACAATCGAGGCTGGCCAAATTGAGGAGCGAGCAGAATTAATTCCTGATTGGGCGAATGACCTTGTAAAAACAGCTGAGTTAAGCCAATCTGCAAGAATCTTGGACAAGCAGCAACCCCAACAGAATCAAGAACATAAAAAAGACCAATCACGTGGCATTGGTCGGTAAACATTCCATTTCACCGCGCTCGGCAAAGTTACCGACCGGCGGGTGAAAAGTAAAGGCTATACAAGCGAAGCATTTTAATTTGTTTTTTAGCGGTGCTTCGGCCTTGACATTTCATCCGCCTTTCGCTTTTGCTGCCTAAGCGGTGAAAATGGGATGGTGAATTCAACTACTAATTAAGTTAGAATTTTATCTGTAAAAGAAATATCTTTAATAACAAGAACCTTATCATAAAGGAGCATTTTTATGATAGTAAAGACAAGCAGGAAAGCCACCTTTAATCAATTTCTACACCAAACCCAGCCTCTCCGGCAGCATAAAATTCAATATTTCTCTTCTTGAAATGTTTAGCGTAGTTCTCATACCGTTGCTTCAGAAAAAAGTCTTTCGCATAGCCGTCATGAACCGGAAGTATATGCTTTGGATGAATTTTGTCGCCAAATTCAGCAACTTTCAATTCGGTGGTAAAGGGTGCCATGATTGGAAGAATCAATAAATTTATCCCTTCATATGCATAAAGCTTTTGCTCAAATGAATCAACCGGATTCAATATTGTACCGTCAATAACGTAAGCTTGCATATCCGGCAAATAGTTATTTAAAAGAGATTGCTAAAGATTGCGGTATCTCTCAAAATCTGACATTCCATTTGGCCCGCCACACTTTCGCGATAACAGTAACTTTATCCAATGGCGTTCCGATTGAAAGTGTAAGTAAAATGCTTGGGCATTTAAATATTAAAACGACACAGCATTATGCCAAGGTAATTGATGAAAAGGTAACTAAGGATATGCAAGCGCTTCAAGTGATCCTCGATGATATATTTTAAATCAATTAACTATAGGTGATTTTACGGTTAAATTTTAAAAAAAACATAATGAAGATCAATTACTTGCAATATTTTGTTGAGGTCATCTTCACTATTATAAAAGTGAAAAGAAACCCTTGCACCGGCGCCTCTGAAAGTGATAACGATGTCATTATCTTGCAGTTTTTTTATTATATCGAACGGCAGGTTAAGATTAAATATCGACGAATGTTTTTTTCGGTTTTTTACTGCTGTGGATAATAATTCACGCTCTGTAAACGCCTGCCGGGCTTTTAAGGTAAGTTGATTGATCTTCTTTTCAATATTTTCAATCCCCTGTTCCTGTAAATAGGCTATAGCTTTAAATAACGTACCAAAATTCAAAGTATCAAGATGACCTGGTTCGAAAAACAAAGAAAGGGTGTTTCGATGCTTTAAAAACCCTTCAGAAGGCAACGCGTTTTTTTTCTCCTTCATGTAAAGCTTTTCGGCAGCTTCTTCGGATAACAACACGAAACCATTGCCATAACCTCCTAATAGCCATTTATATCCACTGGAAATCAGCACATCAATACCAGATGTTTGGAAATCAAAATTAGCAGTACCGCAAAACTGCGTTCCATCAGCAATGATAAGCAGTTCTGGATGATCTATTTTTAGTTGTTTTAAGAAATCAAAGTCGATTTTTATTCCGTTGGAATATTGTACCAGGCTTAATGCCACTACCTCAGGGTTAAAATAATCAATAGCATTAAGTATATTTTGTTCTAATGTTTCGTCAATTTGCACGTACGCGCATTGGTGCCCCCTACTTTCCACAGGGTAATTTATGGATGGATAATCATCTTTTAATAACACGAAACGTTTTGGGCTGTCAAGCCCGTCCAACAGTACATTAAATCCAAATGAAAAATTTGGCACAAGATAAGTATGGTTGGCCCGGCCATTCAAAAAAGTCGCGATGATTTCCCGGCCATTTTGTAAAAATTCATCTCTTTTTAAACGAAACAGGCTTCCGGTTAACAGAAAATTCTGATCATGTGCGGTGCGCCATTCTGATAGCTCTCGGGATAATATCCCTGAATTGGCGGTATTAAGATAGGTGTACTTTTTGAGTACGGGGAACTCATTTAAAAAATCCATAGTCAAAAATACAACTTAGCTGTATTAAAGCATCAGTTTTTAACAAACTCGCCGTTCGCGCTGATGGTGATCTCATCACCTAACATTATATTAGCAAAAGCTCCGCCAATCGCGAAATCAGACCGTTTGATAATACCGCTAACCTTGAAACCTGCCACAGTTTTTGTTAGGCCGACAGCCGCAGGAGGAATCCTTACCAGCGCATCTAATACGATTGGTTTGGTTACGCCATGCAAGGTTAAATTGCCTTTAATCCGGTAGGTTGATGGGCTTGTTTTAATTACCGAAGTGCTTTTAAATATCACTTTCGGAAATTTCTCCGCGTCTAAAAAGTCGGCGTTCATGATGTTTTTATCGCGATACTCATTATCTGTATTTACACTGGCAGCATCTGCACTGAAATCGAATTCTGCACCTGCAAAATCTTCACCCATGGTAGTAATAATCGCATCGAATGATTTAAAGTTCCCTTCAACATCACTCGTCATGTTATGGGTGATGCTAAAGCCGATCTTAGCGTGGTTTTTATCTACTTTCCAGATACTTGGCGGGGTAGATTTAAACGAGGATAGCGTAACTATTATAATTAAGATCGCTATGATTAGTAATTTCTTCATAATAGGTTGTTTTTCTTTATAATTTTTTTGGATTCGGTAATTGCCAATACAAAACTATTACATGTATAACCCTGAGAAATGCGAGAATCAAATCATAAAGTGCGAAAATCAAATAATGATAATATCAGTAGTCTCCCGGCTGAATTGGAAGGCCTTTGATTTTTATAGCTTTTACTTTGATTTACGCATTTAGCGGGAAGCCGCTTACCCTAATTTTGCATTTGATTTAACTGAGTTGAGGTGATAAACTTTTGCGATTACAAATTAACAGCAAACGTAATAACAGGTTTCAGCAGGCTGAAATGTCCAAGTTATATCCTTTTATGTCCATGTTACCGGATGAATAGCGTCCCTACCTTTGACCTAAATAATGGTTTAGTCCGGCTTTGCCGATGCGGATAAAATCACGATAGAAAAATAAAATAATTAGAAATGGAAAAGATAATGCAACGCTTATTGGGAGCACAGGAAATATTATTTTACGCGATGAACGAGGCTTCGTCAAAACATTTTTTGATGGTGGCCGAGGTTGAGGGCTATACAACGAAAACGGATTGGGAGTCGGGAGTATTCATGCTACAAAAAGCGCATCCAATACTTAATAAAAGTATTATTGTCAGTGGCGATAATTTGATATTCTCAGATTTAGGTGACATAAAAATGCCATTTAATATAGGTGATCTAACACCCGCATTCGATTTAAACCAGACCATCGAACAAGAACTTGAAGATGGTTTCCAATCAGATAAAGGGCCGCTCGCCCGTATCAAACTTTTTTACAGTACGGAGAAATGCGTTGTAATCATTGCCGCCCATCATTCTATCAGCGATGCAATGTCATCTGTTCATTTATTGGATGACTTGCTGGGAGTGCTATCAGGAAAAACTATTCCGGCATACCAGTCGCAGCCTTCGGTAGATGAATATCTCGAATTTTCAAATGAGGGCCTTGCTGCTAAAATAAACAACCAGATTAAGCCGGGGCAACCCTTGCCTCATGAATTTGCAAAACATCACCTCCCTGCAAATGTTGATGTATTACATTTTTCAGAAGAACTGACCGCCAAGTTAGGTGTATCTGCCAAACAACAAAACACAACGGTTCATGGCGCACTACAGGCGGCTGCCGCATTAGCGTTGAAAGAGCTTACTTTTGAATCAGCGCGCCCTGCCTATATAATGTCGCCATTTTCTGTGCGGAAAGAAATGAATATCGGAACCGATTTCGGATTATTTATTGACACGAAGATTGTAGCGGTGGCCACAGCCAGCGAGATCGGTTTTTGGAATATCGCGCGTGCAGCCACGGCAGAACTATCAGATGTACACAGCCCAGAATTCTTGAAATCATCTGCCGAACAACTGCGTGGGTTGATCGGGTATTCAGACGACCTGATCCAGTTTATTAAAGACAATTTCAATTTTGATATTATGCTGTCTAATCTTGGGCGCTTGTCTTTTCAACATGCCACTTCAGCATTAAAAGTAAATTATATAGCCGGCCCATTTATTATTTCCGGGTTTAACAACACCCAGGCAATTGGTGCTGCTACTTATAACGGGAAACTCGTGCTCACAAATTCCAGTCACTATTTAGTAAATGGCCTTTTAAAAGCAATCGAAGATAAAATTAATGAAGCTTGTGCGGTTTAACTGCTGCTCAATTTATTAACGATAAACAATAGCAACATAGTTATGATGCTAATGACTTATCCCTGATACATAAATAAAATACGCAAGAAAATGAATATCGAAAAAAAAATACTTCCCCGTAGCTACAGCCAGTTTTTTATTGGCGGCCAATGGGTCAATCCTTCTTCTGATACCAAGATCGAATTAAAATATCCACATGACCAATCAGTGTTCGGCTCAGTTGCATTAGCAGCCGAAGCGGATATTGACGCGGCAGTTGATGCTGCATACAAGGCATTGCATAGCGGCCCATGGCCCGGCATGAAGCCGGAAGAAAGGCAAACTATAATTGAGCGATTTATTGAGTTGCATCATCCGCAAGTTAGTGAGTTCGCCGAATTAATAACCCTGGAGAATGGCAGCCCTATTTGGTTTACCGGCATGCTGCAGGATTTGCTAAAAATACAGAGCGAAGCACTTTTGCGTGCAGCTAAAAACACGGAATGGGAAATCAGGCAGCCTACCTATGCAGGTGAGCGGGTAATCAGGCGCGAGCCGGTCGGCGTTGTTGCAGCTATTATCCCATGGAACGTTCCAAAGCAATCCGCTTTAATAAAAGTTGTACAGGCTTTGCTTGCCGGTTGCACGGTGGTTTTAAAACCAACCCCTGCCACCGCGCCGGATAGCCTTGCGCTTGGCGAATTGTTTAAGGCGGCCGGTTTGCCTGATGGGGTGCTAAATATCGTTCCGGCAGACCGTGAAGTAAGTGAATACCTGGTTGGCCACCCAAAAGTTAATAAGATCGCATTCACCGGTTCTACTGTCGCCGGTAAAAAAATCGCGGCAATAGCCGGCAGTCAAATGAAACGGGCAAGCATGGAATTGGGTGGTAAAGCGGCTGCGATCATCTTGGAAGATGCTGACCTGGCAGCGGCAGTTGAAAGCTTGAAATTCGGTTCATTCGTTAATAGCGGGCAATCCTGTTTTGCGAAAACACGTGTATTAGCTCCAAGGGCAAAATATGAGCAAATTGTTACCGCTTTAAGCGAAATGGTTTCCGGGCTAAGTATTGGTGATCCGTTTCAGCCTGAAAATTTCATCGGGCCTATGGTTAATAAACAACAATACGATAAAGTTCGCAACTACATACAAATCGGTTTGCAGGAGGGTGCAAGGCTGGTTACCGGAGGTTTGGATTTGCCTACCGGCGATGGCCTTGAAAACGGTTGGTATATCCGGCCAACTTTATTCGCTAATGTAAATAATCAAATGCGAATTGCCAGGGAAGAAATCTTCGGACCTGTACTTACAGTTATCCCATTCAATACTATAGAAGAAGCTATCGAGATCGCCAATGACTCGGATTATGGCCTGTGTGCCGCGGTTTTCAGCGGCGATAAGGAAGTAGCATTGGATATTTCCCGGCACATCCAGGCCGGTTCAATTAGTATTAATGGCGCTTTTATAGATTTCGACAGTCCATTCGGCGGATACAAGCAAAGTGGTATTGGAAGAGAAGCGGGCACATATGGAATTGAAGAATTTACCGAATTGAAAGCGGTTACGCTTTAAAGCTGTAGCGCTGCTCCTTGCATGTAATATTAACTCCGTTTAAGATGAATATCATATTAAATAAACAGAAAGCAGGCGAGACAATTGCCTTGGTTAAAGATAAGAACATCATGTTGGTACGTGTACTTGGAGCAGCAGCTTTTTTGGTGATGTTCCAGGCATATCTTGTTGCGCCACTAATTCCGGCTTTAATGCGAAGCTTTCATGCCAACCAGGGGTTAATGGGGATGGCCATTCCGGCGTTTACAATCCCTTACGGCCTTTCGTCATTATTTTACGGGCCTTTATCTGATCGTTTTGGCAGGAAAGCAATTATTCTTAACCTTTTAGGATTTTTAGCTATTTCAACAATTTTATTGGGTTTCAGTAATACAGCTATTGAATTTTTAGGACTGCGTGCACTAATCGGGATCGCAACCGGTGGCATTGTCCCTATCTCTGTTGCTTTAATGGGTGACATTTATCCCTACGAAAAGCGCGGTAAACCAATTGGGTTGCTATTTGCAGGTATGGCCGGCGGAATGACATTTGGATCCACACTTGGTGCCTATCTAAACCCATTGATCGGTTGGCAAATGGAATTTATTATTACCGGGATACTTAGCGGCGCATTATTTCTTTTTGCTTTTTTCAGGCACGGCCTATTCGCTGTTCAACAAAAGAAAATAGCTATAGGATTAAAAGCGATCATTAAAAATTCGGGATCGCTGTTAAGCGATAAAAAGGGTAAAAAAGTATATAGTTTAATTTTCCTGAACGGACTTTTTCATTCCGGTATTTTTGCTTGGCTTGGCTACTATTTCACCGTTAAATATCACCTCGACGACCAGGGAATAGGGCTTGCATTGCTCGGTTATGGGTTACCTGGTATGCTGATGGGGGTATCCATAGGAAAAGCTGCCGATCGTTTCGGGCGTAATAAAATAATCCCGATAGGTTTGATAGTTGGCGCCATAACAGTATTGATACTTGTTTTTAAAATACCCCTATTAGTGGCGGGTATTGCCGTCGCCTTATTATCATTAGGTTATGATATGACCCAACCATTATTTGCAGGCATGATAAGTCAACTTGGTAATAATGCTACTAGGGGGCAGGCCATGGGTCTTGGTTCGTGCTTATTGTTTTTGGGTTACGGTGCTGGTTCACTTGTCTTCCAGCTTTTGCTCAAATTCGGCATCAATTATGCTTTGGTCATATTCGTATTATTAGAAGCTGCATTAGCCTTAATTGCACTCAAATTTTTTAAACATCAATCTTAAAAGATTAAAACGTTTTAAGACTTGATTCTCATCTATGTTATGAAAACATTATTGGATAAACGGCAAAGAAATAAACATCTGAAAAGGCTGCGTAAACTTACTCCTGAAACTAAACCACTTTGGGGCGAATTAAATGCGGCGAACCTTCTTCCTCACCTTACCGATCCATTTAGGATCGCCCTGGGAAAAATGGAAGCAATCCCGGTAAAATCTTTTTTCACTACAGGTATTGGAAAATTTATCGCGATTTACCTGATGCCCAAATGGCCTAAAGGAGCGCCTACACATCCTAAAACAAACATTAATATCCAGGGAAGAAAAGGAGTAAACTTTGAACAGGATATGAAAGAGTTGACTGATTTGATAGACAAGTTTGTTCTTCTTAACTCAAAGGTCACCTATCATGATCACCCCATATTTGGAAAGATCTCCAATAAAACCTGGGGGATAGTGATGAATAAACATTTTGATCACCATTTCAGACAGTTTGGCCTCTAAACTTAAATAAACGTAAAACTATGAATTCAAAAATAATCCGCAGTTCAGAAGGTCAGATCCTGATGGGCGGCCGCCAAAACATAAAACTCAGTGCTGCAGATACTGCTGGAAAAATGTCTGTCACTTTTAGCGTAGTACCTGCAGGTTCAGGCATCCCGGTGCATGTTCATTCCCGCGAAGATGAAACGTTTGAGATTACAGACGGTGAATTAGAGGTCACGCTGAATGGAGCTGTTCATGTGCTTGGTAAAGGCGATATGGTGTTTATGCCTAAAAACGTACCTCACGGGTTTCGGGCTGTAAAAGATACCAGTATGTGGGTAACGCTGGTTCCGGGTGGTGCCGAGCATATGTTTGTTGAACTGGTAATGCTGCCGTCCGGGCCACCGGATATGGCAAAGGTAGCTGCCATATGTGATGACTACGGAATACAGTTCGTTTAATAATATTAGCCGGTTTAAACCGGCCAATATTTGATTTTTGCACCTTTTGATTTGAATTGTGCAGTTACTTATGTGATGATAAACTTAATTTTGAATATGAAAGCACTTGTGTTAGAGAACTATGGTTCACCCTTTATATTAAAAGAAATCGATCGCCCTGTGCCGAAAGACGGGGAAGTATTGGTTCAGATAAAAGCGGCCAGTGTAAATCCCTTAGATACTAAAATAAAAACGGGTAATGCCGGCCACGCGAAAACACAGCTGCCGGCCATTTTGGGTATTGATATGGCCGGTATTGTGATTGAAGTAGGTAAAAACGTTACAGCTTTTAAAGCCGGTGATGAGGTATATGGCATGACCGGCGGCATTGCCGGCGTGCAAGGCTCGCTTGCAGAGTATGCTGCAGTTGATGCCGATCTGTTGGCAATAAAGCCAAAAAATCTATCCCTGGGCGAAGCCGCTGCAATACCACTTGGATTTATAACCGCTTGGGAAGGATTGGTTGACCGGGCTAATATTGGAGCAGGCAAAACAGTGTTAATCCACGGCGGATCGGGCGGTGTAGGGCATTTGGCTGTACAAATTGCTGTTGCCAAGGGTGCGAAAGTTTTCACTACAGATAGCCCTGCCAAGAAGGAACTTGTAGAAGCTTTCGGCGCGACATCAATTGACTATACTACCCAATCGGTTGAGGATTATGTAAAAACTCATACTGATGATGAAGGATTTGACATTGTATTTGATACTGTTGGCGGGCCTACGCTCGACGCATCTTTCAAAGCAGCTAAAACATATCACGGGCATGTGGTAAGCATTTTGGGCTGGGGTACACATAGCATTGCTCCGTTATCATTCAGGGGCGCTACTTATTCAGGTGTATTTACCTTATTGCCACTCATTACAGGTGAACACCGCGCACACCATGGCGAGATCATGAGTGAGGCTACCGCTATTATTGAAGCAGGTAAATTAAAACCTATCATCGATCCTACTACCTACACTTTTGGGAACATTGAAGATGCTTATAAAGCAGTAGAAGAGGGTAAAACAAAAGGGAAAGTTATTGTTAATGTTGGATGATAATTGTTTGAGTTAGTTTAAAAAAAGCCGCTGAATGACCTTCAGTGGTTTTTTTATTTGATATGATTCTGCTTGACCGATGGCCTTCCATGGTTAAACTTTGTTTCCAGGCAAACAAATGAGTAACTTGTCTAACACATATTTTATTAAGTCCAGTATCCGATGTTAAAAAAAGCGTTCCTGATTTTTCTTGTAGTGCTTAATTGTAGCTGGGCTCGGGCTCAAAAAGATACAGTTATAGCGGCCAATCACATGAAACCTGCTTTCCAAAAATTGCTTTTGGAGTTAAGCACTACTTTTTTTACTGTGGTAAAGGAAAACCAGGTTGATCTGGATAGCAGTTTAATTCATGCAAGTCATATTTTATCACTTAGCCGGTTGCAGGTTGTTGCTGATGGAATTGACAAAGCTCTTTTAAATAATACAACCTGGGTTGATCAACGCAACCCTGCAATTGGCGAAAGTAAGCTTAAGCTTACCTCGGGACGAGGACATGCGGCTCTTTGCATATTGCTTGGAGCTTACTACGCATTTGAGCCCGGTAATAATAGCTTGCAGTACAATAAAAGTGCAAGCTACTTAACCACGGGCATAAAAGAATGTGATAAATGGAATGATATTAAATTGAAGCTGACAGGCCAGCGGCTGTTGGCCAAGCTATACTTAAAAACCGGACAATTTGCCGAAGCTGATAAGTTATTTGCAGCAACAGCAACCGGTTATTTTAAAGCACGAGATACATCTGCTGCTGCCGAAACTTATGCATGGTGGGGGCTTTACGCACCTGTAACACCAACCAGTACAAAGCCACGAATTGAACATCTTGAAACAGCTACAGCTCTTTTTAAGTCTATAGGCGAAAAAGAAGGCCAGCTCAATGCGTTAATGAACGATGGATATGTACACATGTTGTTATATGACCTGGGCTCAGCGGTAACGCTTGCAAAACAGTCTTTAGAGCTGGCAAAAAATATTGGCTTCCCCTATTCTCACTACATCAGCGGGGCATTAATGTCAATCACTACCTTCCAAGGGAAATTTGGGGAACCTTTGACTTATGCGGTTGAAAGTATTAAAAATGCAGAAACGCAGCAGGATAATTTAGTGCTGCCTTATTATTATGGCGCAATGTCAGGACTATATGAAAGTGAAGGCACTCGGCAAGAAATACAGGTATTATGGGAAAGGAAGGCAGTTAATAGCTTTTTAAAGGAACATGAACTAAATTATATGGATGTGCATGGAATAGTTTGCTATATGATACAACAAGGGCATACATCAGGCGCTATAGAATATCTTAAAAAGCTTACCCATAAGGTTCCTCCCTCAACAAGTCTTGATCATTTTTTTTACAATTTAACGCTTGGCTATATTGCTCTTAATGGTTCAAAATGGCGTGAAGCACATACATATTATGACGAGGCGGCTAAATATGAATTTGAAGAAGAAAAGCATGGCTTAAGTGTAAGAAAGCCCTCCATTTTGTTATCGTTAGGCGATCTATATTATGCAGAAGGGAATTACAAACAAGCTAAAATATATTTTAAACAATATCTTTCACAGCCATCTATAATTAATGGTGGTTTTTTTGCTGATAATGCAGCCGTTTTGCAAAACCTGGTAAAAATTGA
>Ga0302309_10000447_pt1 | contig 47456 bp, 39 predicted proteins | sample III_Palsa_N1_1_FD_200453 | JGI IMG/M metagenome (GOLD analysis project Ga0302309, IMG submission 200453) | Peat permafrost microbial communities from Stordalen Mire near Abisko, Sweden - III_Palsa_N1_1 | ecosystem: Environmental > Terrestrial > Soil > Palsa > Peat permafrost | place: Sweden...
ACACCACCGCTACGCTGCACGGAGAACAAGTGCAGGAAACCTCGCGCGAACTGATGGATGCTTATTACAACGAGAGCCGTGTGGATATTGCCCATGAGCTTTTCCACCAATGGTTTGGCGATTATGTGACTTGCGAGAGTTGGAGCAACATCACCATGAACGAGTCATTTGCCGATTTCAGCGAAATGATGTGGGGCGCTCATAAATACGGGCAGGATGAAGGCGATTTCCAAAACTACCAGGATATGCAGCAATACCTGGGAACACCCGGCGCTGACAAAAAAGACCTGGTACGTTTCCATTATGCCGACAGGGAAGATGTTTTTGATATCGTGAGTTATCAAAAAGGCGGCCGCATTTTAAATATGCTGCGCAATTATTTAGGCGATGCTGCATTTTTTAAAGGCCTCAACATCTACCTAAAAACAAACGCTTTTAAAACCGGCGAAGCACAGCAATTGCGCCTGGCGCTTGAAGAAGCCAGCGGGCTCGACCTTAACTGGTACTTCAATCAATGGTATTATGGCGCCGGCCACCCTATCCTGAACATCAGCTATAAATGGGATGAGGGCTCAAAAACCGAATCGGTTTATTTACAGCAGACACAGGACGGGCAAACTTTCATCCTGCCGTTTGCGGTTGATATTTATGCAGGCGGTACTAAAGTACGCCACAAAGTTTGGATGCGTGATAAAGCCGATACGCTTACCTTCTCCCTTGCTCAAAAACCCGACCTGGTAAATGTGGATGGCGACAAGGTATTGCTCACCAAAAAAACGGATAATAAAACAATTGATGAATTTGCCTTCCAATTCTTTAATGCAGGCTTATTTATGGACAGGCATGAGGCCATAGATGCTGCAGCCGCCCATGAAACAGAAAAAGCCGGGCAAAAAATACTCATTGCAGCGTTGCATGATAAATATTACCGCATCCGCATAAAAGCTATACGTACGCTTGATATGAGTGTTGATGCGATACACAATGCAGCTTTGCCGGAACTAACATCGCTTGCACAAACTGATCCTAATACCCTGGTACGTGCCGAAGCCATAACCAAGCTGGGTGCACTGAAGGCATCAGGCAATTTGGATATTTTCGAGCAGGCGCTAAACAATAAATCATACGCGGTAGAAGGCGCTGCTTTGGAAGCGATCAGCAAACTCGACCCGGCAAAAGCGCTTAAACTGGCAAAAGGACTTGAAGCAGACAGCAAAGATGCCCTAAGCGAAGCAATAGTACGGATATATGCCGTAAGCGGCAACGATGCCGAATGGCCTTATGTTTACCAGGCTTATAAAAATGGCGGCATACAAGCTAAATTTAACCTCGCACAGGATTTTGCCGGAATGGTAGCCCGTGTTAATAACTCCGACTACGCGCAGCAAGGCATATCCCTGATGCAGGATATGGGCATCAGGTATAAAGTATATGGCGCCGACCAGTTTATGATAGGTGAATTGCAAGGCCCTGTTAAAACAGGACGTACAAAATTAAACGATAACGCTTCGCTTAAAGCCATCGATGCTGCGGTTGCAGCTATTCAAAATGCTAAATAAGCTAAAGACCAGGGGATAATATCCTTAACAGATTTTTCAAGGCCGGTTTTCACCGGCCTTTTTGTTAAAAAGTGTAAAAAAACCGTTTCACGGGAGCAACTTATTGTGCAGTGATTTATATTAGCATAACCAAACTGATATCTTATGAAAAAAATAGTTTTGTTAGTATTGCTGGCTGCCTGTTTTCAGCATCTTAAGGCACAGCAATCAGCGGTGCCTGTTATCCCTGATCTGAAATTATCAAACGGGTTAAGCAGCAACTATTTTAAGCCCAAAGCATTTAACCTGCTAACAACAAAACCGGCCGATTCGGTTAGCTATAATTCGAAAGATCAAGGCATCATAGTGGTTTACGACAATATGCCGGTGTCAAAAATATCCAGGTCGAACATTGACCATATGCCCATTTACAATCCTGCACTAACCGGCATAAGATATACTATGCTGATTAAAAAGATGGAAGCTAATCCTGTTGAAACGGTTGTAAAGGTTGCGCCGTAAGCTTTTACTATTTAAAAATCCTTATTCAGCAATTTTTCCAGTTCGGCAAAGCTGATATTCATTTTTACTTTACCCTGTTTGGCGTAAGATATTTCACCAGTTTCTTCCGATACGATGATGGCCGTTGCTTCATTCGCCTCGGTAACGCCTATGCCGGCCCGGTGCCTCAAGCCGAACTGTGGCGGCAGGTCGGTTTTATCAGTGAGCGGCAATATACAGCTTGCCGATTTTATTTTGTTTTCTGCTATCACCACGGCACCGTCATGTAACGGGCTGGTTTTTTGAAAAATGCTTTCGAGCAACCGTTTTGATATTTTCGCTTCCATCACCTCGCAGCTGTTCTGGTAAAACTGCTCATCATAATACTTAGCAAATACTATCAGCGCACCGGTACGGGTTTGCTTTAAACTTTTGCAGGCGTCTATTATCGGTTTTATACGTGCGTAGTTGTTTTTCTCCGCTTCGGCTTTGCCAAAAAAATACTGCCACCAGGCTTTGTTCCGTTGCAACGAGGCGTTTTTCCCCACAACCAGTAAAAAGCGCCTTATTTCCTGCCAGAATATAACGATGATGGCTATTGGGCCAACATCAACAAACTTGCCTAAAATAACGGTGAGCAACGGCATATGTAACGCCTTCACCAAAAAATATACTGCGTAAATAAAGAAGAGGCCGATAATAATATTAGCCGCTATGGTGCCTTTTATCAGCGTGTATAGCTGGTACATAATAAGCGCCACCAGCACAATATCCAATATCCCCAGCGGGGTTAATTTTAAGAAGCTAAAATCCAGCGATTGCATTGCCACTAAGATAGGGTTTTTCTGTTTGATGGGTAAAAGCAATATTGTCACGGTTCCGTCCCATTTTATCCGGCTTACTGCTAAACCAACTAATTATCAGTCACTTTAACACAAATTAACATCTTTTGCTGTTAATAAGCAGTAGTTTTAACCATCTCAAATTTATCGCAATGACTAAAAAAATAATATTGCTGTCGCTGGTATCCATGCTGCTCACAAAAGCGTTTGGCCAGCAAGCAGGTTACGATTTCCCAAAACCAAAAGGCTGGAACACAGAGAAGATCACTTTCCCGATAGATTTTGCCAAAAATATACCATTTAAAGGTATGGAAGAACTGCGTTTTACACCCGGCTGGGGCAATAGCAAAACCGGCGAATATTGGGCCTACGATTTCCTTTGGTTTGTAGAAGGGCAGCCGCCAATAAAAAAAGGCGACCTGGATAAATATATGGTGCAATACTTTACCGGCCTGTATTTATCAAACCTAAAAAATAAAACAAACCCGCCAGCCAGTTTTACAAAAGCGCATTTTAAAAAGGCCCATGCACAACAAAACGACAAGGAAACTTACGAAGGCAATATCAGCACACTCGATTTTTTAACCGGGCAAAGTATCGCTTTTTATGCAAAGGTCCATGTGCGCTATTATCCCGAAGTTCAGCATGCGGCCATTTTGTTTGAAATATCACCACAACCCTATAAAAATGTGGTTTGGGATAGTTTGGATGGCGTCGCCAATGGCTTTTCTATCACAAAATAACTAAGCCACTGCTTGTTTTTTAGGGAAGATGAGCGATGCGGCAATACTGATTGCCAGGATAGCCAGTATCACTATAAGCGAAGCAAAAGTAGTAAGCCCGAATTGCGCGGCATGGTCGCCGGCCAGCATTTTGAGGCCGATAAAAGTTAACAGCGCCGACAGACCTATTTTCAGGAACCGGAACTTATCGATAATATTCACCAGCAAAAAGAACATCGACCGCAGCCCCAGGATGGCGAATATATTGGAGAAGAAAACAATATAAGGATCTTTGGTTACCGAAAATATGGCCGGGATTGAATCGACCGCAAAAACCAGGTCGGTTACTTCAATGATCAGCAATACCAGCAGCAGCGGCGTGATCATCCTTTTGCCATCTACTTTTACCATAAATTTATTGCCCTGGAATTTGGGATACACGGCAAAATATTTCGAGGCAAAACGAACAACGGGGTGTTTTGAGGTATTGATTTTTGCCTTTTTGTTCCGCTCTATAAACATCATCACACCGGTATATACCAGGAATAGGCCAAACAGGTATAATATCCAGTGAAAACGGCTGATAAGCGCCGAACCCAGGAATATAAACAGGAAGCGCATCAGCACCGCGCCAATGATCCCCCATAACAAAACCTTTAGATAATGTTTTGAATCGACGCCAAAGGCAGTAAATATCAGCACCATCACAAAAATATTGTCTACCGATAGCGCGTACTCCACCACGTAACCGGTAATAAATTCGATGCCCAGGTTTTTTTGATAGAGATGCAAGCTACCCGCAAAATCGCCGGGATTTAATTGCAATTGGTGGCCATTATCGATATTGACCTGCTGAAGCATCGCGAAACTATCGACATGATGCAGCAGATGCCCGTAGTTTACCAGCAGCAGGTAAAACAGCAGGGCCAGCGTTATCCAAACTGCACTCATAATTGCAGCACGTGTAAGGCTTACTGGCTTATCAGGATTGGCAAACAGGCCGAGGTCAATAGCCAGCATTGCGAATATGAATACAACAAAAGCCAATATGAATATCAGCTCGCTGCTCATTACTTATTGCGTTCGGTAGTAAAACGTACTAATTGTTCAAGGCTGCGGCGCGATTCGCCATCGGGGAAAGTGCTCAGCAGTTCAAAGGCTTCGTCCTGGTATTTTTTCATCTGCGTTTCGGCATATTCCAAACCACCGCGTTCTTTTACAAAGCTGATGATCTGCTTGATCTTTTCAGGGTCGTCGTTATGGTTTTTTACCAGGTTGATTATGCGCCGTTTGTCGGCCTTATCGCTGTTGTTCAGCACATAGATCAGCGGCAGGGTAACCTTTTTTTCTTTTATGTCGATGCCTAATGGTTTGCCCACATCATCGGTGCCAAAATCGAACATATCATCCTTTATCTGGAAGGCGATACCAATCTTCTCACCAAAAAGCCACATTTTTTCAACTGTTTCCTTATCCGCCCCGGCAGATGCCGCCCCGCAGGCGCAGCATGAGGCGATCAATGAAGCCGTTTTCTGGCGGATCACCTCGTAATAAACCGGCTCCTCAATATCCATGCGGCGTACCTTTTCAACCTGCAAAAGCTCACCTTCGCTCATCTGGCGCACGGCTTCGCTTACTATGCGCAGTAATTCGTAGTCGTGATGTTCCACAGAAAGCAGCAAGCCTTTTGAAAGCAGGAAATCGCCCACCAAAACGGCTATTTTATTTTTCCATAAAGCATTAATGGAGAAAAAACCGCGCCGCTGGTAAGAATTGTCCACCACATCGTCGTGCACCAGGCTGGCGGTATGGAGCAGCTCGACCAATGCAGCGCCGCGATGGGTGGATTCATTTATCCCGCCGCATATACTGGCCGAAAAGAATACGAACATCGGGCGTATCTGCTTTCCTTTGCGTTTTACTATGTAATGGGTAATACGATCCAGCAGGGGTACTGAGCTTTGCATCGACGCTTTGAACCGTTCTTCAAAAACATCTATCTCGGCAGCTATAGGTTTCTTGATGTCATTTATGCTCAGCATCGGGCTTTATACACGGGCTTTAATATTGAATTATTTTGCCTTGCCGGGCAATCCGTAACAAACATAAGCTAAAAATCAGCTATCTGCATTACCGGCAGAAATATTTTGACAAGTATTAAACCATCGCCCATATTTATTATCTATTGTATTATAAACACCAAATATTAAAAACAATATGAAAATTAAAATATTAGGAGGCTTACTGATAGCCGCACTGGCTGTTACCTCAGTTGCACAGGCACAAACCCATACCCCTGTAATTACCCGCAGGTAGCACAGGCAGGAACGCCGGATAAACCAGGGCGTACGCAGCGGCGAATTAACCCGCGGAGAAGCGCACCATTTGCGTAACGACGAGCGCCATATACGTACAGAAAGGCGCATGGCCATGAATGAAGGCCGTATGAACCGTGGCGAACGCAGGAATTTGCGCCACCAGGAAAACCGCGTAAGCCGCCGGATATATCGCGATAAACATAATAACAGGGTAAGATAAATAGTTTTGATGTCAGTTAAATTTCAATGTGGGCGTTCCGGCTTTTTGCCGGGGCGCTTTTTTGTTTAGGGGAGTTATTTGAATATTATTTAAATGAAATAATATCTTCAATAATGCCTGGAATAAGCGCCTTTCCCTGCACGATCGTAATTTTCAAATCTTGTTAACTGGTTTTAAAAACACCTCCCACTAATTAAATCTTCCAGGTAATGCACGGGGGCACGTGCAGGCGCGTACAACGTGGCAATCATCGATTCTGGTCAATCATGGCCCTATTATCCATGTGTTAACGCACTTTATCCATGTTTTTGCAGCCTTATATGCTGAACCTTTGTATTGTCAATGTCGACAATAAAATAATACGAAAATGCAAAGTTTAATAGCACTTGACCCCGAAACTACCACCGGAAAATCAAAAGAACTTTTTAATGCCATCCAAAAAAAATTAGGCATGGTACCCAACATGATGCGCACAATGGGCAACTCGCCGGCTGTTTTAAATGGCTACCTTGCGCTGAACGGATCACTGGCCGAAGGCAGTTTGGGCGGAAAGCTGGGCGAACTGATTGCCCTTACCGTAGCTAATGCCAATAGCTGCGAATACTGCAATGCTGCGCACAGTTTCATAGGCGAAAAGCTGGCCCATATCAATCCAAATGCAATAATTGCGGCAAGGGAAGGACGATCAGACGATCAGAAGATACAGGCAGCCCTTGATTTTGCAAGAACGCTGATAGAAAAAAATGGACGGGTGAACAACGAGGACGTTAATGCCCTCAAAAACGCCGGTTATGATGACGGCGCAATAGCGGAGATCATCGCCCATGTGGGCCTCAACATCTTCACCAACTACTTTAACAATGCGGCGCAAGTGGTGGTCGACTTTCCTGAAGCAGAATTGGTTGCAACTGCGGCTATTTAATAAAACTATCACTAACAGAATGGATAAGGATATATCTTTATCCATTCGCAAATATTGCACAAATGGAACAAAAACCACCGCTCCCGCCCTTTACTTTTGAAACAGCAACGCAAAAGGTGCAATTTGCCGCGGATGCCTGGAACACGCGCGACCCGGAGAAAATATGCCTGGCTTATACTATAGATACTGAATGGCGGAACCGCATCGAATTTATCAATGGCCGGGAAGAAGTAAAGGCTTTTTTAACCCGGAAATGGGAAAAAGAGCTGGACTACAAGCTAAAAAAGGAATTATGGGGCTTTAGGGAAAACCGCATGGCCGTACGCTTTGAATACGAATGGCATGACGCCAGCGGCCAATGGTACCGCAGCTACGGCAACGAACTATGGGAGTTTGATGAAAACGGACTTATGCGCAAACGTTTCGCCTCCATCAACGACCTGGCAATAACGGCAACAGAAAGAAAACTATAATTTTATTTTTTCATCTCTTGATGGCACAAACCGATTTTACTTTAATTAATCCGCAAACCAAAGAGCCCGCTTTTCGTCTTTTTACTTTTGAGGATGATAGCTACTTCCGCAAGCGCGCGAATTATAATTGCTATTCTATTATACTGATTGTTAAAGGGCAGGGTAAATTAACGGCAGATTTTTCTGAATATACCTTTGAAGAAAATACGCTGATGTGCTTTTCGGTTTACCAGCCATTCGTTATCTGCGCTAAAGGCGAATTTGAGGGCTTCCTGGTCAACTTTCATCCCGACTTTTTTTGCATCCACAAACACCAGGATGAGGTGGCCTGCAACGGGGTGCTTTTCAATAACATCTATCAGCCCCCGGTACTGCAATTGGGGCCGGAAGAAATGGAGGGTCTTTTGCCGGTAATAATGCAGCTTAAAACAGAGGTGCAAAACCCTGCGACCGCGCAATACGAGTTGATGGTGGCTTACCTCAAGATATTGCTGATCAATGCATCGAGATTAAAAATAAGCGGGCACAGTCCCGATAAATTTCGAGGTGAAAAGGAACCATTCATTTTAAAAACATTAAAGGACAGTATAGAAGAGCATTATCGTACCAGGCACAGCCCCAGCGATTATGCCAACCTGCTTAACATAAGCCCAAAAGCCCTGAACCGTTTAACCAAATCGCATTTTAACCGCACACTTGGCCACCTGATTGCCGAACGGATTGTTATAGAAGCAAAAAGGGAGCTATACCTTACCTCGAAACCTATAAAAAAAATAGCTTACGAATTAGGCTTTGACGACGAGTTTTACTTCAGCAGGTTTTTCAAAAGCAACGCTGAAGTTTCGCCCCAGGTGTACCGTTCAACCGTAGGTTTTGCAAAAGGCGAATGACGGTACTTCCACATCGCTAAGTGGCACCTGCACCCTCCCCTGTATAATTACCCGTTTTTAATTATTTTATCAAAAAGCACCTTAATATTCAGTGTTTTTATATCTTTAAAGGAGCAAGTAATGCTTGTTACACCCTTAATACCAGTAATTAATCATCTCGAACCACAATAATTGCGATAAATCATAAGCAAATACTCAACCTATACAACCCTTAACTAATGACTGCCATCACAACTGAGCCTAAGGATTGGGGCCTGCTGCAAAAAATAGCGTTCCGGTTTTTCTTCGTATATTTTATACTGTATGTTATTCTACAGCCTAATGGTATCATTCCGTTCAGTGATAACCTGAATGAAATTTACCTGCATCCAATGGTATTGTTTGTGCCGTGGTTGGCTAAGCATTTATTTCATTTAAAAGTAATAGTATACAGCTATGAAAGCGGCAGCGGCGACAGGCTTTTTGATTTCCTGGTATATGCACTTATTTTAATTATAGCGGCCATTAGCGCTGCAATATGGTCATTCACTGCGCGGGCAACGCGCAATTACAATAAGTTATTTTATTGGCTTTGCGTTGTGGTGCGTTACTATGCTGGTATTACCATGCTCACTTACGGCGGAGTGAAGGTGATAAAACTACAATTTGCCGATCCTACGCCCATGCGGTTGCTTGAGCCGGTAGGCGATCTTTCGCCATTTAGCCTTGCCTGGACCTACATGGGCCATTCAGTAGGCTTTAATTATTTCGCCGGCATGGCCGAAATAACCTGCGGTATGCTAATGTTCTGGCGACGGACAACCACACTCGGTGCGGTTGTGGGCTTTGTAGTAGCAGGCAATATAGTGGCCATAAATTATTGCTTTGATGTTTGCGTAAAGCTTTTGTCAACCACGCTTACCATCATGTTTACGTTTTTGCTGGTAAAGGATTCAAAACGGCTTGTTAATGTTTTCATAACAAATAAAACAGCCCTGCCGGCCAACCTCTCACCACACACGTTTAGGGCACGGTGGAAAAATATTACACTTACCACTATTAAATATGTATTACTGGTTTATGTTATTGTGTTTGATGCGTACAACTTTGTAGAGGCCGGTGTAAAATATGGCGATAACTCAAAAAAGCCGCCGTTATACGGTATTTATAATGTGCAGTATTTTATCCGTGGTAAGGATACTTTGCCCCCACTTGCCACCGATACTACCCGCTGGAGCAAGTTGATGATAAATAAGTTTGATGACGGTGCCGTTAAATTGATGAATGACACGGTTAAGTATTATAGAATTAAGTCCGACTCCGTTAAGCATACCCTGAAGATGAACACTTTTGCCGACACCGTTCATAAAATGACGTTCACTTATACTGTAGTAAAGCCGGATATATTACTGTTGAAAGGCGTTTGGAAGAAAGATTCAATACAGGTGAAATTAGTTAAGTTCGATATGAAGAAATTCACGCTTTTAAGTCGTGGTTTCCATTGGGTAAGTGAGGATGCTTACGCTAAGTAACTTGTCACACTCTTTGTAACTTTTTAGCGATAACATTGTCTTAATCCATATCAGCGCTGTTATAGCAGCACAACCGTCTTTTTTGCGCTGATAATTTCCCTATTTTAGGGCGATAATTGGTTTTGTCATTTTTTTACTGATCGCAACATATGTTAAAGTACATTTCTCTATCGGCCGTTTTATGCCTTTCGTTGGGCTTGGCCAAAGCGCAAACGCTCACCATCCCGCCGGGTATAGCCCAGGCCTACGCCAAAGGCACCCGCACTTTAAGCGGCAAACCCGGCAAAAACTACTGGGAAAATCACGGCCGTTACGACATTTCGGTTTCTATGGCCCCGCCAGACAGGACTATACATGGCGTTGAAGCCATCACCTATTTTAATAATAGCCCCGATACGCTGCGCAGCCTCAACATGAAACTGATCGTTAACGTTCATGTTGCCGGCGGCAGAAGAGGTAGTGCACCTGATCCAACTGCTGCTATTGTGGTAGACAACTTTAAGGTTAACGGCGCCGCTGCCGACTGGGACAATAGTAAGGCCACGACCACCAATTATATGGTTGGGCTGGCAAAGCCACTTATGCCGCACGATTCGGTAAAGCTTAATATAGTGTGGCACTACCAACTATCGAAAAGCCCCGGCCGTGATGGTGCTATCGATTCTACTACCTTCTACCTCGCTTATTTCTATCCCCGCGTATCGGTTTACGACGATTACAAGGGATGGGACACACAGCCGCATACCGGCTCACTGGAGTTTTACAACGATTTTAACGACTACACGCTGAAGGTAACCGTACCAAAAAATTATATCGTATGGTCAACCGGTACGCTGCAAAACCCGGCGCAGGTACTGCAGCCTGCTTTTGCAGATAAACTGCAACAATCCATGACCGGCGACTCTACCGTGCACATCGCCACCGCGCAGGACCTCGCCAATAAAAACATCACCGCCCAAAACGAGACCAATACCTGGGTATGGAAAGCCTCCAACATTACCGATATGGCCCTGGCTGTAAGCGACCATTACGATTGGGATGCCGCCAGCGTAATTGTTGACGATAAAACACAGCGCCGTGTAGCCGTACAGGCCGCATTTGCCGATTCTTCGAATGATTTTCATCATTATGTACAGTTCGCACGGAATTCGTTGGATTGGTTCTCACACAACTTGCCGGGTGTACCTTATCCATTCCCAAAGACCACTTCGGTACAGGGTTTTGCCGATATGGAATACCCTATGATGGTGAACGACAGCCACACTCCCGACCTGGTATTTGCCGAACTGGTGCAGGACCACGAGATAGCGCATACCTACTTCCCTTTCTATATGGGCACTAACGAAAGCTACTACGCTTTTATGGACGAGGGCTGGGCAACCACATTTGAAATACTTATAGGCACCGCAGAACGCGGCAAAAAGGCTGCCGACGATTTTTATAAAAAATTCCGTGTAAACCGTTGGATACACGGTCCGCACGATAAGGAAAACCCTATCATCACTCCCTCGCCTGATGTAACTTTCGGTGCTGGCAACAATTTTTATGGTAAGCCATCGCTGAGCTACCTGGCGCTAAAGGATCTGTTAGGCGACGACCTGTTTAAAAAAGCCCTGCACAACTACATGAACAACTGGAACGGCAAGCATCCTATTCCGTGGGATTATTTTTATTCGATGGAAAAAGGTTCGGGTAAAAAGCTCGACTGGTTCTTTTATAACTGGTTCTATACGCCATACTACATAGATATAAGCCTCGACAAAGTTGATCAATCATCAGGCGGTTACACGCTTGCTGTGCGGAACATCGGTGGGTTTGTGGTACCGTTTGATGTAGTAGTGACCTATGCCGACGGTACTACCGATACCTTCCATCAAACCCCTGCAGTTTGGGAAAAAGACCAGAAAAACACAACTATCAAAATAAAAACAGATAAAGTGGCCAAATCCATCACATTGGACGGCGGCATATTTATGGATGCCGACGAAAAAAATAATACCTGGACGGCGGCAAACTGATCTTAAATATTACTTAAAAGCAAAAACGGTTGCTTTTAAGGGCAACCGTTTTTGCTTTTAAGTTGATAATCAGCTGCTTATCATATCTGAATCGTCACTTTTCTGTTACAAATAACTTGTCAGCGCGAAATAAAAGATTCAGAATTCTAAAGTGTCGAAAGAATTGCCCTATCTTTAATAGTTATTAGTTAAGTTTTTCACTCATACTTAATAGCTATGAAGAATAAACCTGAACAGTTTTATAACCTGTTGCAATCGATTGACGGAATAATATGGGAAGCGGAAGCCTCCATGCAGCAATTTACATTTATCAGCAAGCAGGTAAAGGCTATCCTCGGTTTTTCTGAGGCCGATTGGCTTGGGAGGCCCGGTTTGTGGGAAACGCTGGTACACCCTGATGACCGCCATATCATTTCCGCTTACCGCGACCTGGCCGGCGGCAATTCTGAAAACCACACTTTCGAATACCGCTTGCTGCGCGCCGATGGTCATATTGCCTGGATAAGGGATAACGTTTCAGTTGTTTTTGAGGTGGATAAGCCCGCGCGCCTGTGTGGTGTGATGCTTGACAATACAATAGCCGGGCGGTTAATTACACTTGAACGCCTTGAGCGCGATATGCTGAGCCTGAACTCAACCCTTACCGTACCCATGCAGCAGGTGTTGCTCAACTACCTGCAGGGGCTGGAGGCTTTGTTCCCGGGCTTGCTATGCTCTATCCACCGGATAAAGAACGGCCGTATTGCCGATAGTATATCGCCGTTACTGCCACAGAGCTATCTTGATGCCATAAACGGTATTGAGATAGGCGAGAATGAAGGCTCATGCGGCGCGGCCGCAGCCACAAAGCAACAGGTTATTGTAAGCGATATTTCCACCGAACCGATATGGGCAAAATACCGCGAGCTGGCCGAAAAGTATCATTTAGCCGCCTGCTGGTCGAACCCCGTGATAGATGCCGGTGGCGAGGTGATGGCTACGCTGGCCATGTATTACCGTGAACCAAAATCGCCAGGCAAAGAAGAGCTGAAGGTAATGGAACGGGGCACCGCTTTGTTACAGGTAATACTGGAGAACCGCGAGAAAACGGAGATCATTAGCGAAGCTAACCTGCTGATGCTCCAAAGCCAGGAGCTGGCTCATTTCGGTAACTGGCGCTGGGATGTAAGGAACGATATTGTAACCTGGTCACCGGCGCTTTATACCATATACGGCCTCGACCCCAAAGGTTTCAAGGCAACGTTTGCCGGTTACCAGGAACTGCTGCATCCTGATGATAGGGTACGTGTATATCAAACCATTGAAAATGTGCTCAAAACAGGCCAGGATGCAGAATTTGAAGAAAGGATCATTCGGCCCGACGGCGAAATACGACACCTGCGGTCGTGGGCTAAGCTAAAATCCGACGCGCAAGGCCAGCCGCTTGAAATGATAGGCGCCTGCCTTGATATTACTGAAAAAGTGAGCCAACTGGAAACCATTGAAAAGCGCGACCAGCAGCTAATGGAAATCGCCTGGCTGCAATCGCACGTCATCCGGTCACCGTTGGTACGCATCATGGCTTTGGTCGACCTTATTAAAGATTCCCCCGAAGATGAACAGGAAAAAAACGAATTGCTCTCTTACCTCCTGTCCGCAGCATTAGAACTGGACGAACAGATCAGGGGAATTTGCGGGAAGACGGAAGCTCTGGGGTGAGATAATACCACTTGGGCGTTTCCCGCTGATAGCGGGCCAGGCTTTCCAGGGCTGCGCTGCGCTCCGGCCACGGCACCTGTCGCATAGCCCTGTAGCCGTGGCTAAACCCTTACAATCCTTAACGCGAAGCCACCCAGCCGTCATTGCGAGGAGTGAGCAGGGCCAGCGCGAGCACAACGACGTGGCAATCTCTGCGTTTACAGGTAAGCGCCCTTGGCATTATCCATTGAAATGCATTTTACTGTTTGACTTGCACACGCAGAGATTGCTTCGTTCCTCAATGACATGGTTGGTTTGCCACATTATTTGATTTTCGCAAAAACCCGATTGATATCTCCAAACAGTCAACCCATTTTCCACCGCATCTTTGTATAAAAAAGATAATATGGAAAACACAAAGAAAATAGCACTAATAACCGGCGGCAGTCGCGGGTTGGGTAAGGACATGGCACTCCGCCTGGCCGAAAAAGGGATTGATGTCATCATCACTTACAACAGTCAGTTGCAGGATGCGCAGGCCGTAGTAGCACAAATACAGCAGGTTGGCCAAAAAGCTGCGGCACTGCAGCTAAACACCGGCGATATAAAAAGCTTCGATGCTTTTGCCAGGCAATTGCAGGAGATTCTACAAGGCACATTCGGCACAAGCCATTTCGATTACCTGGTAAACAATGCGGGCGTTGGCGGCTACTCTCCCTTTGCCGATGTTACCGAGGAACTGTTTGATGAGCTGCTGAACGTCCATTTCAAGGGCGTTTACTTCCTCACCCAAAAGATGCTGCCGTTGCTGAATGACGGCGGTGGTATTGTAAATGTCTCTTCAGGCCTTACCCGTGTGTCGGTAGCTGGCTCATCGGCTTATGGCTCCATAAAAGGCGCTGTAGAAACCTTTACCCGCTACCTGGCAAAAGAATTAGGCGCAAGGGGCATAAGGGCAAATGTGATCGCCCCCGGTGCAGTGATGACAGATTTTGGCGGCGGCCACCTGCGCAATAGTGAGCAGCTGCAAAAATTCATTAGCGACGTAACTGCCCTCGGCAGGCCGGGTGTGGCAGAAGACATTGGCGGCGTAGTCGCTTTTTTATGCACCGAGGATGCCCGCTGGGTAAATGGGCAGCGGATAGAGGTTTCTGGGGGGATGGCGTTATAAAGACCACTTATTCGTTACAATAAAAAACTTCGTCATGTTGAGTTATAAAATCCTCGGCCTGTGTCCGAAAGGACTCCCATGGAGAAGGCGAAATGACAATAAAAAGCCATGTCATTGCTGTAAGGAGCGAAACGGATTCGTGCGGTACGGCGAACCCAATGCTGCCGTGAGTGTGACGGACTGCCATCGGGTAACGGCTATCCGTGCCTCAACTGTTCACGCGTGAACGTTTTGGCGATATGCAAGCTATTGATCTACAGTAATGTTGGTGTTCATGGTGTTCACTGTTTTTTGGCAACTTACTGTATGATAACAGGTTAAGTGTTCACGCCAAAAAACAGTGTTCAGCTTAATATTGAACGTTTGGGTACAGTTTAAAGGTTGTCAGAATGACCGCGTTTTATTTTGTTTTTACTTTAAAAGTGCCAAATTAATATATTTGAACTTTACAAATCATGCCAATTACCAACTCCACGCTTGATGACTTTTACCGGCGGAACGGCGCAGCGCTGCCGGATAGCATTGCGCAGGAAATAGGCCACTTTAATATTTTTGAGACGGAGAAGCTGTTTGATAAAAAAACTGGGACCCGCGTTATGCCTTATAGTCGCCGGGCTTATTATAAGATCAGCTGGCTGCGGGGCAAAAGCCGGGCCGAGTACGCCGATAAGGTGATCGACGTACAGGAAAATGCGCTGCTCTTCGCCACGCCAAAAATTCCTTATCGCTGGCTGCCCGCCGATGGCGACCAAACCGGCATGTTCTGCATCTTTACCCCGGATTTCCTTTCGAATGGCAAAAGCGGTATCCTGCTGGATAAATTATCCATCTTTCAGCCCGGCGAATTCCCGGTATTCCAACTTTCGAATGAAGAAGTAAAGGAGGTGGAATACATCTTCCGCAAAATGCAAAAAGAGCTGGCGGCAGATTACAAATACAAGTACGATCTGCTGCGCAACCTCGTAATGGAGCTCATCCATTACGGTCAAAAGCTACAGCCCATGTCGGCGCTCAGTGCTGCGCAGAATGCATCCGAGCGTATATCGTCGATATTTATTGAGTTGCTGGAACGGCAGTTCCCGCTTGAGCAATCAAACCAAAGATTAACACTGCGTACCCCAAAAGACTACGCCGACCGCCTGGCCGTGCATGTAAACCACCTCAATAAAGTGCTGAAGGAAACAACCGGCAGCACCACTACCGCTATCATCAGCAACCGGCTGGTACAGGAAGCCAAAATACTGCTCAAACAAACCCACTGGAGCATAGCCGAAATTGCCTGGACGTTAGGTTTCGACGACCTGGCGCATTTTTCCAACTATTTTAAAAAACAAACAGGCTTAACAGCACTGGGTTTCAGGGCCTAAACTACGCAAAACATCACCAAAAAAAATTGGCAGATAAGTATTGATGTTTAGTATATTACGCTAAATTTCAACATAAATCATCAAACCGAAAAACGCTGTCAATGCTGTCCGCAGGACTCCTATGGAGAGGCACTCGAAGCATATGCCCGGTTTGGCGGTACTTATGGCTGAAGCTATCAGGCTAACTTTTCGTCGATAATTTCCTGCGTTTCCTCCTCGGCTATATCTTTTGAGGCAACTGTTTGCTCACTTTTATTCAAAAACTTCGCAAAAAGCAATGCTATAACAATTGCTATAATACCCTGGCCCAACACTGTTGCCGGAGCCCCGATATGTTCGGATACAGCGCCCACCAGCAGGCTGCCGAGCGGCAGCATACCGAAAATAGCCATTAGCAAAATACCAACAACACGGCCACGCATTTGAGGAGCAGACTCTGATTGAGCGGTAATATTACTGATGGTGTATTGCGCCATAGAACCCAGACCTGTTAAAGCCAAAAAGAACATCGCTACCGGGAATATCTTTATCTGCGAAAAGCAAATCAATCCTATTCCCGTAATTATTGTACTTATAAAAAGCATTCTTTTTAAACGTGTGCCCGGTTTGCGCGAAGCGAGGAATATGGTGCCGGTTACCGCGCCCACACCAATACAGCTGTTGATGTAGCCGAACGTTGTGGCATTGCCTTTAAATATAACCTTTGCAAATACGGGCATTACGGTATTGTAAGGCAGCACCAGCAAACTGATAATAGCAAGCATTATTACCATTATGCCGATATTCGGGTTGTTTTTAAGATAGCTGAACCCTTCGCCAAATTCCGCGATGACATTTTTCTTTGATTTTTTTGGTTGATAAACAGGCAGTTTCATCAGCAGTATGGAAATGATAACCGCGCCAAAACTTGCAGCGTTAAGCAGGAAACACACGGCCGCGCCAAAACTATTTAAGATGATGCCAGATATAGCCGGCCCGAGCAGTTGCGCCAGGTTTGCCGTAGCTGTGGTTAATGATAAAGCATTTGGCAAATCGGCTTCATCGGAAACAACTTCATGGATCATGGACTGCCGCGCAGGTACGTCAAAGGCATTGATGACACCCAAAAGCACACTTAAAACCAATATGGCCCATATAGGCTCATGCCCGGTATATACTAAGGCAGCCAGCAATACCGACTGTAACATAGAAGCAACCTGGCAGATCTTTATAATCTTGTAACGATCATAGCGGTCGGCGGCGACACCGCCCAGTATGGAAAGTAAAAACGACGGAAATTGCTCGGCCATAACCGTCACCCCCAGTATAAACGCAGAGTGGGTAATAGAATATACTACCCATAATACCGCCGTCCGCTGCATCCAGGTGCCAAACTGTGATACGCCCCGGCCAAAAAAATATAGCGTAAAGTTTACGCTGCGGAATGCCCTGAATACACTTATCTCACTTACCTTTTTCATTTAGATAATTTTTTTGACAAAAAATAAAAATATGTCGAAAATCCGACAAAAAAATTTATAACGACAGCCAGCCGGCGATCATAGTACTTAATAAACGTACAGCAGCTTTAATATCATGCGGGTCGTTCATATCATAAACTTCCCGCCGAAGGCCACGGATACCGCTGGATATGATGAATGTCAATGAATCCAGTTCTGCAGGACTTATGGCACGGATCTCCTTTTTATTAATGGCTGACGATAAGATTTCATTTAGGATAATGCTTTCCTGGTAGATGAGTTTTTTATGCAAAGCATCCACCTCTTTGCCGTGGGTGTACTTCGCTTTTTCATTACTTTCCTGCGACCACACGTTTAAAATGCTCTTCCATTCTTCCGTAGTTTTAACCTTCGCCATACAAAAAGCATATAGCTTATCGGTTAACGTGTGTGCATCACCCGCTGCACGGCGAAGCTCTTCGGCCACATCGTTAACTATCGTATCCAAAACCGCCTGGAAAATTTCATCCCGGCTTTTATAATAATAATAAAGCGATGTTCTGCTGCGGCCGGTAGCATTGGCCACCTCATCCATGGTTACCTTGTTGGGGCCGAATTTCCGGTACAAACGCAAAGCCACCCGCAGTATTTCCTGCTGTACAACATCATCATTTATTTCCGGTGTGCTTGTCGTCATAAAACTGAGGCAAAGTTAACAATATTTTTTCGACAAAAAAATTATTTTTGTCGAAAAAATGAAATTCGTACTCTAAATGAAGTTAATAATTTACCTGCTAAACGGTACAGCGTTGCGAAACTGCGTTAAACCAGCTATCTGCTATTTGTTGCTCCTGTGGTTCAAAACCTTTAAAAAAGTATTCATTTGTTTGGGGATCGTAGGAGTAGTCTGTCGTCCATTCCGCGAAATAGGTAGCAGTCAATTCAATCGCGTCCATTATTCGTTCAATTTCCGTGTTGGTCATAATTGGATGGATAGATATCCTTACCCAACCCGGTTTACATGATAAGTTCCCGGATTGTATTGCGTTCAATATTTCATAAGAACGGGTCTCGTCAACATTAAGCAAGCGGTGCCCATAAGTACCTGCACAAGAGCAGCCACCCCTGGCCTGTACACCAAACCTGTCGTTCAATAATTTAACAACCAGGTTATAATGCGCACCAGTTACCATAAAGGAAACCACGCCAAGCCGCTTTTTCAGATGCCCTTCCAGCACCACCACGTTTTTCATATTTTCAAAACGCTCAAAAATGATCTGCAACAACTCTTCTTCGCGCTTACGTATATTTTCAACGCCCATATCCTCCTTTAACCGGATACACATAGCAGCCTTGATGCCCTGTAATAGCGGTGGGGTACCGCCGTCTTCCCGCAATTCAATATCGTTAACATACCGGCATACCCTCCACGGATTGCTGTATACGACTGTACCGCCCCCCGGTTGGTCGGGTACCTGGTTATTATACAGGCGCGGGTTAAAGATCAACACCCCAGGTGTACCTGGACCGCCTAAAAATTTATGCATTGAAAAATAGATGGCATCCAAATGTGCTCCTGCCTCTTTGGGGTGCATATCCATCGCGACATACGGGGCCGAGCAGGCAAAATCCACAAAGCATAAACCGCCGTAGCTGTGGATCATTTTGGCAATTTCAGTATAAGGCGTTTCAATGCCTGTAACATTTGAACAGGCGGTAACAGCGGCTATCTTATTTTTCCGCTGTTGATATAACTCTAATAGTTCCCTGAAATGTTCCAGATCGACATTGCCGTCTGCCCCTGCCTTAATAATCTCCACATCAGCAATAGTTTCCAGCCAGCTAATATGGTTGCTATGATGTTCCATATCGGTCACAAACACTATAGGTCGTAAGTTTTCATCAACCTTTATAGCATTATCAGCAACCAGGTAACCGGCCAGTCGCTCCGGCATACGCAACCCTAACAGGCGCTGCAGCTTATTTACAGCGCTGGTCATGCCGCTGCCGCAAAAGATCAATACGTCATCATCACCCGCGTGAACATGGCGCTTAATTATCGCCTTGGCTTGCTCATAGGCTTTGGACATCAGTGCGCCGGTAATTGTTGTACCGGTATGGGTATTGGCCCAATATGGCATAACCTCGTTTTGCAGTGCGTCCTCAATTGGCCGGAAAGCGCGGCCGCTGGCTGTCCAATCGGCATAAACCAGTTCTTTGCTACCAAAAGGCGAATCAAAACTGGCAGCGTGGCCAATGATGTTCTCGCGATAAATGGCGAAATAATCCTCCAGGTAACTTTTTGCGGCCATACGCTATTTCGATTTTGCGGATTGTGCTTTAAACAGGTAGTGCGGTTTCGAATTCAGTTGATCATTAAAAAAATAGCCCCCCAGGAAAATACAAACAACAAAGGCAAGAACGATCAGCAACTGCGTCCCCGACGTTTTTTGAATGGGTTGCCGAGCCTTCACCTCGCAAACTTCGCCCGGACAATACTGTGCTTTTTCGCCGTAGATAAGCCGGTAAACCTTGCAGGCCAGGCAAATACCAAACACCGATTCGAAGAATAAAAATATGAGGCACATGAGGCAGATAATGCCGGTTATGGGGCTGTAGGTATCAAGCACCACCATGAAAAAAAACATAGTAGCCGATAACACCACGCCAATTATCCAGGCAAACCTTTTCTGTTTGGCGCCTACATATTCAGGCACCTGGTTCCTGACAATCAGCCTACCAATAATAAGCGACGGCGAAAATCGTGGGCTTACAAATACCCGGATGATGAAATCAGCCAAAAAAAATGTTATGGAATATTTCACCAGCACAAAATTGCTGTTGAACAAGATCAGCATCAAAGCGGTGTATATCACCAGGAACAATATCCCGGCAGCCGCCCTGATCTCGCGTTCGTTTAAAACGGGTATTTCGTATCCGGGAACTTCTTCTCCAAATTGTATTACTTTTTTCATATCGGTTAACTAACTATTTATTAAATGAGCAGCAACGTGCTTTGTTACAGCCATATAAAACTAAACAAGCAGCCTTTATAAACGAAATAATTATGACAGCTATCAGCATATGCTACACAACCGGGCTGTTTTGCGTGAAATCGGTACAAGCGGTATTATCATCAACAAAAACTTTTGTGACAGGATGCATAATTGACAGGATAAGCGGTTTGTTTTTCGTGATAATCTGCAGCGCCTGAAAGCAACATTTCAGTTTATTAAAGTAATCGGTATATATTTATACTTATTAACAGGCGGGTACAGGTTATGTATTTAAAAAAACGTATCACTTATACACTTTTTTTCATTGCCTACATCGGGGCCTTACTGATTGAGAAGCCGACGTATGCCGTTGATACGGTCAAAGCGTGCTTTTCTTACCTGTTTACAGTGATCATCCACTTTACCTTGTTCGCACTGATGTTATATGGAAATTATGCATTGCTCATTCCGCGGCTGCTGGAAAAGAAATGGTTCAGCGCCTATGCCGCCACCCTGGTTTTATGGATTGTCATTTACACCGTTCTGACCAACCATTATAACGGTTTTATACATAATCATCTTTTTCATGATGAACCGATCCATACCAGCGCCGGTTTTTGGGACAACTTTATCTACGGCCTTTGCTGCACGGTTATTGCATCTATGCTGTATATCACCCAGCGCTGGGCCGAGCAACAGGAACAGGTAAAGAACAGCCGAATCAATCAGCTGCAAACGGAACTGAAATACCTGCGTTCGCAGCTCAACCCGCACTTTTTGTTTAATGGGCTGAACACCGTTTATGGCTATATCGACCGGAGCAATAATTTGGCCCGCGACATGATGGTGCAGTTCTCCGACCTTTTGCGCTATAATTTATATGAGGCTGATGTAGATATGATCGCACTGTCAAAGGAGCTTAAATACCTGCAAAATTATGTCGACCTGCAAAAAGCCCGGAGCAACGAGAACGTAGAGGTTAGCTTAAATATTTCTTGCCAGGATGGCGATGCTAAAATTGCGCCGCTGATATTCATGACGTTTATAGAAAATGCTTTTAAATACGTTAGCCGTGGTGATGAAATGCCGAACTATATTACCATTGCGCTGGTTGAAAAGGATGGCTGCCTGGAGTTCACCTGTGAGAATTCTTACGACGAGGCAGAGCCTTCAACAGGCGGCATTGGTTTAAACAACGCTGTACGACGGCTGGAACTGCTCTATAAAGACCGTTACCAGTTGGATATAAGCAAGGAACAACACCAATACCAGGTGCATTTAATGCTTACCTTATGAAGAAACTGAGCTGCATTATAGTAGATGATGAACCTGTTGCCAGGAAGATATTGCAGGAATTTGTTGAACAGGTGCCTTTTTTAAACCTGTTGGGCAAATTCGAGAATGCGGCAAAAGCAGAATTATTTTTAAAGGCGAACAACGTTGATTTGATATTCCTTGATATAGAAATGCCCAAGGTATCGGGCCTCCAGTTTTTGCAGAAATTAAACCTTGAATCGATGGTAATCCTTACCACTGCTTTTCCGCAGTATGCGCTGGAGGGTTATGAACTGGATATTATCGATTACCTGTTAAAACCATTTGCCTTTACCCGTTTTCTAAAAGCCTTAAATAAAGCAAAGGACTTTTACCAGATGAAAACCAGCACGGCCGCTAATTTATCTCCATCCTATATATTTATCAAAAGCGAAAAACGGATCGAAAAATTAGAGTTGAACGACATCCTGTATGCGGAAAGCATAGGCAATTACGTGAGTGTTTTTACAGAAGATAAAAGGATAGTCGCCTATCTAACGATGAAAAGCCTCGAAAGCCAACTCCCTGCCGACTTGTTTATTAAGATACACCAATCGTACCTGGTAAACAGTACCAAAATAGAGGCTATTGAAGGCAATGAAATTAAGATCGGCACGCGCTCGTTACCCATGAGCCGCAATTACCGCGATAATGTGATGAAAATTGTTCAGCAGCGCTTGTTAAAGAGATAGGTGCGGGACTAAATAAATTCTGTCTGAGTATTGCTTTATAATAAAACCCGATCGTCAATAATTCTCACTAGCAAAATAAAGACAAATAAGTCTATGTATTTAGTAGTGTATTTTATTATACTTGCAAATAGAATATTCTATATAAATTAGAAATAATTTTCACTCAATACCAATAAAATGGCCGATCAGAAACCAAAACAAACCGCATTAGGCGATGTCGCCGCGAGGCAATTAGCTATTGCTACCCGTACCGTTCCGCAATTATCAAGAATAACTCCACGCTGGCTGCCCCAACTGCTTAACTGGGTACCGGTTGAGTCGGGCGTATACCGCTTAAACAAAGTAAAGGATGCACAAAATGTAGAAGTAGACTGCTCTTCTCGTGATGAGCGTGAATTGCCGTCAACATTTGTTGACTATATCGAAAATCCCCGCGAGTATAACCTGAGCGCGGTAAATACCGTATTGGATGTACATACGCGCGTTTCCGATCTTTATAGCAAACCTTATAACCAGATCAGCGAGCAGCTTCGGTTAACCATTGAAATTGTTAAAGAGCGGCAGGAAAGCGAGCTGATAAATAACACCGAATACGGTTTATTGCACAGTGTTGTAGCCAGCCAGAAAATAAAAACAAGGCTGGGGCCGCCTACGCCGGATGATTTGGATGAACTGATCACCAAAGTTTGGAAAGAACCGGGTTTCTTTTTATTACATCCATTAGCCATTGCCGCTTTTGGCCGTGAATGTACCCGCCGTGGCGTACCGCCACCGACAATTTCTCTTTTTGGCTCACAATTTATTACCTGGAGGGGCATTCCGCTCATTCCTTCGGATAAATTACCTATCGAAAATAATAAATCTAAAATAATCCTTTTGCGCACCGGCGAAAGCAGGCAGGGCGTTGTCGGCTTGTTCCAGCCGGGCTTACCGGGCGAACAGTCACCAGGCCTTTCTGTCCGCTTTATGGGCATTAATAACAAAGCTATTGCATCCTATCTTGTATCGCTGTACTGTTCTTTGGCGGTGTTGGTTGATGATGCGATTGCCGTTCTTGAGGATGTTGATTTAGGAAACTACCATGAGTACAAATATTGATCCCGGTAATTTACCCGATATAGAGGAACTGCAGCGACTGGCCAACCAGTTTTTTAAAGCAGCGCCGAACGAGGATATTTCGTTACCGCAAACAAATCCGTATGACGTAACTAAACCGCCTGTTTCGGTAGCAGGCAGCGGCGTGTCGCCATCGGCTGTTCACCATGGTAATGCTGTGGATCTGCAAGATCCTCAAACAGGCTTTAACGACCCTGGTTTAACCGCCTCTATTCAGCCTGCCGGGCAGCATGTAGGAACCAGCTTCCTGCCTTTTGAATTTATTCCTGAAAATCTGCTGCATCTGCCTTTTCAACAGGAGCAACCCTTTGAAACACAATTACAGGAAGTTTTAAATTCCATAGCTACGCCACAATATTTTCCTCAAATTCCCTTAAACGGGGCAGGTACTGATGCTGCTGCCTATTATTTTTTGAAAGATAAGCCCGCGGCTACCGTACCGGGATTTGACGTAAACTTCATCAGGAAAGATTTCCCGATACTTTCAGAAAATGTTAAAGGCAAACAGCTGATATGGCTTGATAATGCGGCCACAACCCAAAAGCCGCGACAGGTGATCGACCGTATAAGCTATTTTTATGAGCACGAGAATTCAAACATTCATCGTGCCGCGCATGAATTGGCTGCACGGGCTACAGATGCTTATGAAAGCGCCCGTAAAAAGGTACGGGACTTTTTAAATGCCGGGTCGGTTAATGAGATCATATTTGTGCGGGGCGCAACCGAAGCCATTAACCTGGTGGCAAAAAGCTGGGGCGAACAATACCTGAACGATGGCGATGAGATCATCCTAAGTCACCTGGAACATCACGCCAACATCGTTCCGTGGCAACAGCTTGCCGCTAAAAAGAACTTAAAGATAAAAGTTATCCCGGTTGATGACGACGGGCAGATTTTATTGGATGAATATGTAAAACTGATAACTCCTAAAACCAAACTGGTTGCTTTTACCCAGGTATCAAATGCGCTGGGTACGGTAACGCCTGCCGCAGAGATCGTGCAGCTCGCACATGCATCGGGGGCAAAGGTTTTGGTTGATGGCGCACAATCTGTTTCCCATATGCCGGTTGACGTAAGGGCGTTGGATGCAGATTGGTTCGTATTCTCCGGCCATAAAGTTTTCGGGCCAACAGGTATCGGTGTAGTTTACGGCAAAGAAGGATTGTTAAATGCCACTGAGCCGTGGCAGGGCGGCGGTAACATGATAAAAGATGTTACTTTCGAGCACACCACTTACCATGATGCTCCTGGCAGGTTTGAAGCCGGTACCGGCAACATTGCCGACGCAGTAGGGTTAGGCGCTGCCATTGATTATGTTACGCGAATAGGCATGGGAATAATTGCACAATATGAACATTTCCTGCTTGAATACGCAACAAGCCTGTTAAAACAAGTACCTGGCATACGCTTGATTGGTACAGCTGCCGAAAAAGCAAGCGTACTTTCTTTCGTTCTGGAGGGCTATAAAACCGAGGAGGTTGGTTCTGCACTAAATGAACAGGGCATTGCCGTACGTTCAGGCCATCATTGCGCACAGCCTATTTTGCGCCGTTTTGGTGTTGAGAGTACCGTAAGGCCTTCGCTGGCATTTTATAATACCTGCGCCGAAATTGATGTATTAGCAAATACGTTGCATCAGCTTGCAAGAAAAAAATCCCGGTAAAACTCAACCAAATAAATTCAACTCTGTGCGCTCTGTGTTCCCGCCTCTGTGCCCTTTGTGGTTAAATTAACTTAACCACAGAGGCCACTAAGGAGACACAGAGAAACACAGAGTTTTTTTATTGGCTCAAAAGGTATCCCTGCAAAGATTTTTAAGCGTGTGTGAATAATTTAGGTAGAAAGGTTATAATCATAGCTCCAAATTTATCTTAAAGACAAAAATAGATTTATAAATTTGCCCTGTTTTACAGCTGACCAAAAAGCACATCGCCAATGCCGATTCATTTTAACTCCTTTATCCACCTGGTTTTTCTCGGGTTTGTTGCCCTCTTCCCGGTAGTAAATCCCATAGGCACTGCATTCATATTAAGTCCTTATTTTTCAGACCTCTCGCGCAAGGAAAGGGCAAGCGCCGTAAAGCGGGTTACTTTTTATTCGTTTATTATTTGTGCCATTACTTTATTCATCGGGCATTGGATACTGGAACTATTCGGGCTATCCATTCCTATTATCCAATTGGCGGGTGGCATCATGATCTGTAAAATCGGGTGGGACTTTCTTTCTTCCGACACCCAGGAAACCCCAGCAGTAAATTCAACAGAAAAAATTCAGCTGGATAAAATAAAAGTCATTGAAAATAAACTCTTTTACCCTATTACTTTTCCCATAACTGCCGGCGCCGGTACCATAGCGGTGCTTTTTACCCTAAGCGCTCAAAGCGCCGATAAAGACTTGTCTGTTTACCTGGTGAACATGGCCGCTTTATTTGTATCGGTTATCGGCATCTGCATACTCATTTTTGTATTCTATTTAAATACCAACCGCCTCATCAGCTATATCGGCACACACAACGAGGAGATCATCAATCGCATTATGGCTTTTTTAATTTTCTGCGTGGGCCTGCAAATTGCTGCGGGTGGGATAACGCATTTGATTAAGGCTAACTTTTAGGGAACTTAACCGCTACTCCAACGGCCGGCAAAACATCAGATTTTAATGCAGAACTAAAACTAAGCTAACAATACCCCGTTACTTTTGATAAAGCAACCATGAAAACAATAACACTCGAAGAGCATTTTGCCAGTCCCCACTATATGGATGGGCCCGGTAAACCGATGAAAGAACAACTTTCGAAGCTGGAAGGAAACCCCATGCAGCGCGTACCGGAACAATTGGTGGATTTGGGCGAAAAACGGATTGCAGAAATGGATGCTGCCGGGATTACGATGCAGGTACTGTCGCTAAATGCGCCGGGTGTGGAACAGATGGATGCCAACGAAGCGGTTAGCATGGCTAAAGAAACCAATGATTTTCTTTTATCAGGAATTAATAACCACCCTGAAAGGTTTGCCGGGTTTGCCGCACTCCCAATGGCCAATGCAAAAGCAGCCGTAGCCGAATTGGAACGCTGCATGAAAGAAACAGGATTTAAGGGCGCGGTGATCAATGGCCACATACGCGGCAAATACCTCGACGACCAATCATTCTGGCCTGTGCTGGAATGTGCAGAGGCATTAAATGCCCCGATTTACCTGCATCCTACAATGCCACCCGCACAGGTGCAGGAGGCATACTATAGCGGTTTTTCGCCAATGGTGAGTAATATGCTGGCCATGGCCGGTTGGGGCTGGCACATAGAAACTGCAGTTCATATTATCAGGCTGGTACTTGGCGGAACATTCGACCGGTTTCCGAACCTGCAATTTATTATCGGGCATATGGGCGAAGGGCTTCCGTTTATGATGGAGCGCATGAACAAGGTATTGCGGCCGGAAGTAACCAAGCTGCAACGGAGCATGAACGAATACCTGCGGGAAAATGTGTACTACACCTTCAGTGGATTTAATTACATACAGAATTTTATTAACCTGCTGATGGAAGTAGGCACAGACCGCATTATGTTCTCCGCCGATTACCCCTACGCTCCGATGAAAGAGGCAACCACCTTCCTGGAACAATTGCCGGTAAGCAGTAAGGATAGAGAGCGAATAGCTTATGGTAATGCCACTACGTTGCTACAGTTATAAATAACCGGGCAGTAATCAGTGACAGATAAAGTGCGCGAGTGTTTGATTAAGGTTTAGTTTTAATGGGCGGTGCGCTTGCTCTCGCAAGGCAACCGCTTGGGCCTGACTTTTGGAATGTAAATTAGCGAGCGCAAGTCTGCTTATTTACAGTCAACACATGACTTACGCTAAAAAGAGGGCGTTTTATTGTCCGCTCAACATAGCTACCATTTTGTCAGCTGCATCTTCAGAATGTATCATTTCTGTATTCTTCAAAGTATCCTTAGTAATTTCAGATGCTCTTTTTTGCATTTGCGATTCATATTTTACAACGGCATCTGTGGTATTCTTAAATTCATCACCTGTCAAACACTCTGCCAGCTCAAAAGCATCCTGCATAGCCATGTTTACACCTTCTCCTGCATAAGGGGGCATTCTATGGGCTGCATCTCCAAGCATCGTAAGGTTAGGCAAAGTTTCCCATGTTTGGTCAAAGGGGAAATGATACATAGGTCGGGGGACAATACTTACTTCATCACTTTCTAAAATCTCCTGATACATGGGATGCCATAAACCAAATTGTTCTTTGAACCAGGCAGCGACTGATCTTTTGTCATTAAAATCAATACCACTTTCACTAACCCAATTTTCAGGAACTACATTACCGGTGTAAAACGACAGTGTACCATCGGCTTTAGTATTTACAGACAGGGATTGATTGTCGCCCATGATCATTACAGACCCAGCCCCGCAGTTAGTCAGTTCCCACATTTTTGGTGCATTCTTAGCTGCGTAATAAACGTTACCTTCAACTATTGTAACATTGGAATAAACAGGCTTTATGTCAGTAATGTAAGGCCTGATTTTGGAATTGGCACCGTCTGCCGCAATAACAAAGTCGGCATAAACTGTGTTGCCATTTTTAAAATGTATTGACCAGCCTTCATTTTGCCGTTGCATAGCAATGAAATGGCTATCCCATATAACAGTACCAGGATCTAATGAGCCCAGTAAAATATCCCGGAGTACCTGGCGATCAATTTCCGGGCGGGTTTCTACGCGTTCATTTTCTGTAGCGTGTTCGTCCAGGAGTACATTTCCATTTTTGTCCATAATTCTGAACCTGCCTGCATCAGGACGATGATTTTCCATAAATTCGGTTATCAAATCCGCTCTCCGGAGGGCTTCCAATCCCGACTCTTCGTGAAGGTCAAGTGTCGATCCCTGGTGGCGAATATCTTTATGAACATCCCTCTCATAAACTTTTACATCTATACCTTTCATTTGTAAAAGCCGGGCTAATGTCAGTCCTCCGGGCCCTCCGCCCACAATGGCTATCTGCTTATTTTTTAGTAATACACCCATATTTTTCTTTTTCTATTCTACCTACAAAAATATCGCTACTTTTAAGATTAAAATAGCCTAAAATGTTAATAAAATAGTCGTAAATGAAAATATTAGTCACTGATAAAAAAGGATCGGGTATTATGCTGGAATTTGCCCGCGCTATTGGCGCCACCATTCAAGGGCGATTTTTCCACATCCCTGAAAGTAAAGGAGGGGGCTATCTTACCGGTTTTTCCTGGGAAAACGGGCTGCGAATGATGGTGCGCAACTATTATCTGCATGAGGAAATTTTATTGGAGCGCACAAATGATCTTGCTGAAGGGCAGGATGATGTTATCTTTTTTATAGGTGGTATTTTCCCGGTCCCGCTTCAACTGGAAAAACAGCTAATCGCTGAGCAACCCAGTGTATTTATCTGTACACATGCTATTTCTTCAGTACTCACTATGCCTTCAAACACATTTTTTAGAAGTGTCACGATTGCGGTTCCACGGCAGTACCTGCAAAAATTCTTTGGAAATATACCCCATCCGGTAGTTGTAAGTATTTTGGAAGCCAAAGAAAACTTTGCATTTGAGACCGGCATCTCACCCGAAATGATGACAACCGCAAACGAAATCCTGCGCCAACCTGTACCTGGAAACCTGGAAAGCCATTATTGCAAGCTAAAATGCGAAGAGTTACTTTGCTACATTTTTGCATTGCTGATGCAACGTGAAGCTGTGCCAACAAGTGGTATACATATCGACGATATTAAAGCTATTTATGCCATCAAATTGCGTTTGCAATCGCACTTATACGAAGTATCTGATATTGCTTCACTAGCCAAAGAAGCCGGGATGAGCGAACCCAAAATGCGAAAAATATTTAAACAGACCTTTGGAAAGGGTGTTTTTGAATATTACCAGTTCATGCGGATGCAGGAAGCAGCAAGGCTACTGAAGGAAAAACGATTGACAGTTTCTGAGGTGGGCTATCAGTTGGGATTTACCAACCTGAGCCATTTTTCAAGAGTTTTTGAACAACATACCGGCATGAAACCCAAGAAGTATTCAGCAACGCAGGCGCAATTAATAGAGACCGTTACACCTTGATTTTTGCTTATTGCGCATTAGAATATGGTTTATGGCTTACCTCATTCCACAGAGTGTCTCTAATTACTGTTCGGTCTTATGCTAAGGCTTAATCTCTGATGATAAAAAGCATTTACGATAAGCTAGTGATATCCAATTGTCAGTTCATTGCTAAAATTCGTTTTATTCCAAATTGCAACGCAAATAATATTCTTAACTTAGTTTTATAAGGGGTAACCGGCTAACTTATATAGTCATGCGGGAGCTCATTATTATACATCAACCTAATGATATTGTGACCTTATCCGTTACGATATAAATTTTCACAGTGCAAATGATCAGAAAACTAACCTCCGCTTTATTCTTTATTTTAGCCGCTAACGTAATTTACGCGCAATCAAATAAGGCAAATAATAACTTCCCGGATAGCGTGGTGGTAAAAGTCCATGCTTCCTATAACAATGTTAATGGCTTCCATCGCTGGCTGTTCGGCGAAAATTACCGCGCGGAATGGGCCGAGCCGGTAAAACTTCCCCTGATCAATACTGCCAAAGTTTATGGCGGCCTTAGTCCCGAACAATACGGCGGCGGTATGGAAACCAAATCGGTACGGATGAAGGACAGCACAGGTAAAGAATGGGTAGTGCGCAGCGTTGAAAAGGTGCCCGACAAACTGTTACCGGTAAACTTGCGTGGAACCTTTGCCCTTGATTGGGTAGATGATGAATATAGCGGCCAGCACCCCTATTCGGCGCTTGTGGTACCGCCGCTTGCCGATGCAGCCCATGTTCCGCATGCCCACCCGGTAATTGGGGTGTTGGTGGCCGATAAAAGGCTGGGCACGTTCAATACGCAATTTGCCGGCCGGTTGGTTTTGCTTGAAGAACGCGAACCGACAGGCGAATCGGAGAACACGTTGAAAATGATGGAAAACCTCGCCGAAAATCACAACAACCGTATAGATGGCGAAGAATTTTTGCGTGGGCGGCTGCTCGACCTGCTGATTGGCGATTGGGACAGGCATGAAGACCAGTGGCGATGGACAAAAGCTAAAGATGATAAAGATGTAACCTACACCGCTGTACCGCGCGACCGCGACCAGGTATTCCACGTAACACAGGGCGTGTTCCCCGGCATTGCAACCCGGCCATGGCTCGATCCGGTGTTAGGTAATTTTACGGGGACCATACCGCATATTAAATACTCGCTTTTTAAAACCAGGTTTTTGCAGGAATACCCCAGCGGCCAGCTTAACTATGCCGACTACATGCGCGTGGTGAACCAGTTTGTAAAGGACGAAACCGATGAGGTATTAACAGAAGCTATAAAACGCCTGCCAGGCCCTTTTGATGCCCGCCATGCCCAGCTTTTGGCCATACTTAAACAGCGCAGGGACAATATCCCCGCCGCTATGGATGAGTATTATAAATTCATCTACAAAACGGTTGATATTCGTAATAGTGAAAAAGACGAATTAATTAACATTACCGATGCGCCCAATGCGGCCCTGCATGTGGTAATAAATAAACTTAAAGAAAGCGGCAAAACCGGTGATGTGCTGATGGACATGACCTACCAGCCTGGTATCACCAAAGAAATACGCTTATACACATCCGCCGGCGACGACCATGTGGTTATCGATAACAAAACATCGCCTATAAAACTCCGGCTCATCGACAGCATTGGCAATAAAACTATCGACATAAAACAAGCCGACACCAAAATTAAGTTATATGGTTTAAAAGGCAACACAACCATTACCGGCGATTCAAGCCGGATAAGCCAACACCTGTCTACCGATACGGCAAACGCGCGGTTTTTACGTGTGAACCCTTACAACGTTTGGATGCCGCTGGCAGATGCAGACATAAACAGGGACGATGGCTTTTTGCTTGGAGTAGGTTTCAGGTATATCGGCCGTGACGGCTTCCGAAAATTGCCGTATTCTACCATGCAGGACTTTATGATCACACATTCCTTCGAAACGAATGCTTTCCGGATTAATTATTATGGCCAATGGACGCAGGTGATTGGCAAAGCCGACTTCACCTTTAAGGCACTGATTGATGCCCCTGATAATACCATGAACTTTTTTGGGCAGGGAAACGAAACTGTTTTTGATAAAGTCGCGGATTACCACCGTTATTACCGCGCCCGGTTTGACCTGTATCAATTCGATCCGGCCCTGCGCTGGCATACGGGTAAAAAAAGCACATTCAGCTTTGGCCCGTCGCTGCAACTGTATCACTTAAACGCCGACGACAATAAGAACCGCTCCATCAGCCAGCCGGGCTTAATAACTTCGTACGATAGCACCACTTATACTAAGGATAAAGCCCATGCAGGTTTAATAGCCAATTTTATAAGCAATGCCCGCAACAATAGCGTGCTGCCATCAGGGGGTTATTATTTTGATGTTAAATTGCAGGGGTATACCGGATTAAACAGCTATTCCAAATCATTCGCACAGCTTATACCGGAGTTTACTTATTACCAAAAGGTGGATACCGGCGCTATATTCGTATTATCAGACAGGGTGGGCGGCGGTGTCAGCATCGGTAACCCGGCCTTTTATCAATCGCTGTTTTTAGGCGGACAGGGCAACTTGTTAGGTTACCTGCAAAACAGGTTTGCGGGCCAGCAATCCATATACAACAACTTGCAGGCGCGGGTGCGTTTGGCCAATGTAGCGGGCTATATTTTGCCGGGCCAGTTAGGGTTAACAGGCTTTTATGATACCGGCCGGGTATGGGCCAAAGGTGATATTTCATCCGATACCTGGCACCAGGGCGTTGGCGGCGGCCTGTATTTTGCCCCTGCCAGTTTAACGGTTATACAACTATTGGTGGGGCATTCAAACGAGGGCTGGTATCCGTATATTTCGTTTAACTTTAGAATTTAGTACATTGTTAAACTTGTTTTTTAACAATACATAATCTACCTGAAAATGAATTATCAGCAATTACTGGAACAGATAAGCGCATATGTGTTGGATTACTATCACACACATGACACGTCCAACCTGATCTATCATAACCAAAAGCACACTGAAGATGTGGTTTCGGTGGCAAGCAAAATCGCCAATCACTACCAGTTAAGCGATCATGATTTTTTTATTGTGATGGCATCGGTATGGTTTCATGATATTGGATACCTTACACATTTAGAAAACCATGAGGAAGAAGGTGAACGCCTCTCTGAAGATTTTTTAAAGGAGCACGCCCTTGATGCAGCAGATATCCGGCTGGTGAAAAATTGTATCGGTGCAACCAAAATGCCGCAATCGGCCACCACTTTATTGGAACAAATTGTTTGCGATGCCGACCTTTTTCATCTCGGCACAGATGATTTCTTCAAAAAAGATAAGCTGCTGTTAAAAGAGTTCAACACGCTGCACCATACGGATATGGACAAGCTGGAGTGGCGTAAAAAAAGCATCCTTTTTTTAGCGAGCCATATCTACTACACGGATTATTGCAAAATGCTGCTGAATGATAAGCAGGCCAAAAATTTAGAAGAATTGCGCAAAAAAGTTGAAAACAGCGAAAAAGAGGAAATGAAAGAACACGAAGAGCATAAAAAGAATAAAAAGCACGAGGTTATCAATATGGAAGAAATACCCCTGATAGCCGAAGAGCCAAAAGAGAAAGGAAAAAACAAGAAGGAAAAGCCTAAAAAAAAGCCCGAAAAAGGTATCGAAACGATGTTCAGGATCAGCTCCAGCAATCATCAGCGCCTGAGTGATATGGCCGATGGAAAAGCGCATATCATGATCACGGTCAATTCTATTATCCTGTCGGCTATTATCAGTTTGGTGCTGCGCCGGTTGGACGCTTATGGGTTCCTGATCGTTCCGTCATTTATGCTGTTGTCGGTTAGCCTTGTCGCCATGATATTTGCTATTTTGTCAACTCGCCCGTCAATCCCAAAAGGCACGTTTACGCACCAGCAGGTGGAAGACAGGAAGGTAAACCTGCTTTTTTTCGGCAATTTTTATAAAATGCCGCTAGCCGATTTTAACGATGGCATGCTTCAAATGATGGAAGACTCCGATTTTCTTTACGGCAGCCTCATCCGCGACCTTTATGCGCAGGGCGTTGTCCTGGGCAAGAAATATCACCTGTTAAGGATATCGTACAATATATTTATGTATGGTTTAATCATTTCAGTAGCGGGATTTATTCTTACATTCATATTTTTTAATCATCCGGCACCTTCAGCTTTTATACCAAAAGGCAATTAATGGATAAAACCCGTTTTTATAACCGCGACCTGAGCTGGCTCTCGTTTAATGAACGGGTGATGGATGAAGCCGCTAACGATGAGCTGCCCATATTGGAAAGGCTGCGGTTCCTGAGCATTTTTTCGTCAAACCTTGATGAATTTTCCCGTGTGCGTATGCCGGTGCTGCACGCTCTGAAAAAGATAAGCGAAGACGAAAGCGCTCCGGTTGAAGCTGATGAGCAGGAAAGCATCCTGCAACAGGCAACAGCTAAAATCGACCGCCAGCTAAATAAATTTGGCAGCATATTAAGAGATCAGCTAATCCCCCGGCTCAAAAAGCAGGGTGTTCATTTATTATACGGTGATCCTTTCCCCGATATTGTTCAAAAGCAAACTACGGATTATTTCCTGTCGGAGGTATTGGCATTTCTACAGCCGATTGACCTGAATGCATCAAAAAAGTTCTTCCCAGGCAATAACGCGCTTTATTTTATAGTGCATTTGCTGGATGCAAACGGCTCCGAAAAGGTGATGATGCTCAATATCCCCTCGGATGAGCTGCCGCGTTTTACCACGGTTAAAGCCGGGAACGAAACTTATATTATTTTTTTGGACGACATTATCAGGTACAACCTCGATAAAGTTTTTAAAAGCACTATCTGCGGTTGCTACAGCATCAAGATCACCCGTGATGCCGAACTCGACCTTACCGACGATTACCCCGGCGATATCTCCGAAGAGATAGAAAAACAGCTCAAAAAACGCGATTTTGGTTTGGCTACCCGTTTTTTGCACGAGGCCGGTATTCCCCTGCGGCTACTACAGCTGGTGATACAGCAATTTCAACTGCAAAGCTCAAGTATTACCGAAGGCGGCCGCTATCATAACTTAAAAGATTTTTTCAGCTTAAATATCAACATACCCGGCGGAAATTTTGAACCATGGCCGGCGATCCATCCCGCTAAAATAAGAGACGATATTAGCCTGTCGGCGCAGGTAAAATCCGGCGATATCCTTATCAATACGCCATATCAAAGCTATAACGCCGTACTGCGTTTTTTTAATGAGGCTGCTATCGACCCTGATGTTGTTGAAATTTATGTAACCCTTTACCGGGTAGCCAGTAATTCAAAAATTGTACATGCATTGATCAGCGCTGCGGAGAACGGCAAAAAAGTAACCGTTATGGTTGAGCTGAAAGCCCGGTTTGATGAGGCCAATAACCTGCAATGGGCAAAAAAAATGAAGCAGGCAGGCGTCGACATCGTTTACAGCATTACCGCATTAAAAGTACACGCAAAAGTAGCATTGGTTAAAACCCGTAAAGGAGATCGCACAGTTTACTCCGGCTTATTGGCAACGGGCAATTTTAATGAGCAAACCGCTAAATTTTATACCGATCATATCCTGTTTACTGCCAATGCCGATATACTGCGCGAGATGGAATTGCTTTTCATCTTCCTTAGTAAACGTAAAAGGCCAACACCGAACGATCAGATCGGTTTCAATCATTTATTGATCGCCCAATTTAACCTGCATAGCAAATTTTTAGCGTTGATAGACCGGGAGACCGCTTTTGCCGAACAGGGGCTGCCGGCAGCCATCACCATAAAGATGAACAACCTGGAGGAAAGAGTACTGATCAGCAAATTATATGAGGCATCGCAAGCCGGGGTGAAAATCAACCTGCTTGTGCGCAGTATTTGCTGTTTGATACCCGGCGTAAAAGGGATGAGTGAAAATATAAGCATCAAACGGATAGTTGACAGGTATTTGGAACATGGCCGTGCCTTTATATTTAACAATAACGGGTGGCCTGAAGTATTTTTAGGATCGGCAGATTGGATGAACCGTAATATTTACAATCGTATCGAGGTTTGTTTCCCGGTTTATGATGACGTACTTAAAGCACAGGTTATGTCCATTATCGATCTTCAGCTTGCGGATAATGTACAGGGTGTTTGGCTAGATGAAGAGCTGAACAATGTGAAAATCGAAACACTGCCGCCGGCTATTGAATCACAACTAGAAATATATAAAATGCTGAAACAAATAGGATAGTTGATGAAAACAGGATGGAAATCGCTTTTAAAACGAGTTGTTTTAAAAATCTCTCTCTGCGCCACCGCTAAAGCTACGGCGGCACGCGGTCGAAAGGGGGTGTGTAAGCCTCGCGCGATGGCAGAGGTGTGTTTATGCACCATGCAATCCTACCGCTTTGCTATAACACACCTCTGCAGCCGCACATTTCCCAACGCACCCCCTCTCGAGAGGGGAACTAAAACCAGTTACAGCAAAGCCATTCCCCTGATGAAAACAGGATACATCATTCAACTGATCGTATTTTTAACATTGTTTTGCACTAAGGCAGCCTTCGCCCAATACAGCAGCATCCAGCAGTTCGACGACAGGGTAATGATCGATATTCAAAACACCCGCACTCCCGAACAAACCGATGTTTTCCTTTTCCTCACCAATACCTATCGCTACGGCGATATTGGCATTCCTGCCGGGCTGTTTATAGGTGGGGTGCTTGACCATAACCAGGCCATGCGTGAGAATTCCGCATTCGTAGCAAGCAGCACAGCCATGTCATACGGCCTTGAATTTTTGATAAAGCACATTGCCAGGCGCCGCAGGCCATTCCAGCAAAACTCCAATCTTATGCCAGTTTACAGGGCAGGGGGGTATTCATTCCCATCAGGACATGCGTCTTCCACGTTTGCAACAGCCACTGCTTTATCCATGGCCTATCCAAAATGGTATGTGATCGCACCTGCATTTTTATGGGCAGGTTCGGTGAGTTACTCAAGAATGTACCTTGGTGAACATTATCCAACCGATGTAGCCGCAGGCGCCACGCTGGGTGTTGGCTCGGCCTTAACATTGTCTTTTTTGAAAAAGTAATTTGCAAACACCATGATCCTTCCGCAGTTTTTCGATAATCCATTCATCATCAGGCTGTCTTTTCATAAGATCATTGAAAGATATGAGGCTATCGCGGCCGGCGGAGAAAGCCTGGCTGCACAAAATGCTCGCTCGATACTAAAAGAAGTGTCGGCGCATCCGGAGTTAAGAGATGGCATTACCGATATATCACAAATATTAGATAACGCAGCGCTTATTTCCAGGTTAGTTGCAGAGCTTTTCCCTGCGGCATTAACAAAAAATGAAATAAAGGCCATCAGCACACCCTTCCAGGGCCTCATATTTAATTATACCGAGCGCTTTCGCAATATTCTGCACGATGCAGGGCCTGGTTTCGATATAAATATCAGGGATTTTGACAGCAACCAGTTTTATGTGTTTACATGCGGTATTATCCTTAACAACTTTTACGGAACAAGGCTCGATTTTAATAAGCCTTTGTTTTATGATATCCCCGCCGCCAATGGCACTATGAAATACTATCGCATTTTGTATAATATCGATTTTATGGAGATATTTCCTATCGGCAAAACCCCCGAACTAACACCTGGAGAGATCAGGCAATTGCTGGATAGCTATAATGATATAGCCTTGTGGAAGGAGAAATTCCCGCCCGGCAGCTGGTTGATGAAAGGGTTTACCATCATGACACTGGTTGATGTTACCATTCAAAATGCTGTTTCCATATTAAAGGACAACCTGCTCGGTAAATCTTCAGGCAATGATCTGCGGCAAATCTTGTCGTCCATTTTCAGATCGATATTCCAGGTAAACGACATAAATGTAGGCTTTACCCTTTATCAACAGGTTACCGGTAAAATAAGCAGCACGAGTTTTGGACAAAAAATCAAAAGTTTCGTTTTGCCCGATAAGGAAGAAGATGACCTTCAGCATTTAATGTGTGACGACTCGTACAATGTGCTTATAAAACAACAGGGTTACTTCGCCGTGGCTGATACAGACTACTTTTTAACCCAAAATCCGGATAACGTATTGGCAAAGGTTTTAAAAAAGCAGAATATTAACAGCTTTATACTTGCTCCTGTGGTAAAAGATAAATCCCTGCTCGGTTTTATTGAACTGGTATCTTCAGGAATTGGCGAATTTAATAGTGTTAACGCCACAAAGCTCGACCTGGTAATGCCATATTTAGTGGAGGCTTTAAGCAATAAGATCAGCGAGTTTCAAAACCGCGTAATGGCCGTTATACAAAATAACTACACCTCGCTGCACCCGAGCGTTACCTGGAAATTTGAACGGGAAGCCAAAAATTATATCAAAAACCAGGAAGCCGGATTAGATTACAATATTAAAGAGATCCGCTTTAAGCAAGTATTTCCCTTATATGGCCAGGTTGATATCCGGAACTCTTCCGTTACCCGTAATTTAAGCATACAAAGCGACCTGGAAAACCAGTTGGTTCAATTGACAGGTATATTTGAACAACTAACACCAGGCGAGTCAGTAGAAACCCGGAAGCACCACCTCGATGTTTTGCAAGGTTTCCTGGATGATATTACCGATGGGATAAAGGCTGATACCGAGCAATCCATTAATCATTACCTCGAAGTAAATATCTATCCCTTGTTAAAGCCGGTTGAAAAGTTTGAACCAGACTTTGCCGCCGGCATCGGCAATTATTTTAAACAAATCGATAGTTTAACCGGCGAATTTTACACTAACCGGCGTAACTATGAAAAAACGCTGACACTGGTAAATGATAAGCTGCTGGACATACTGGATAAAAGGCAGGCAGAAATACAACAATTTTACCCGCATTATTACGAGCGTTTTAAAACCGACGGTGTTGAGCATAACCTGTACGCGGGCAGTGCCATAACGCCCGATAAGGAGTTTAGCCCTGTTGTTTTACAACGTTTACGCTTGTGGCAACTGCTGGTAACTGCCGAAATGGAGATGGAGCAGTTTCGCTTAAAAAGTATATTGCCTTATCATTTGGGCGTAACCACGCTTATACTTGTTTTTACTGCGCCAATAGATATCCGTTTCCGGATGGATGAAAAACATTTCGATATTGATGGCGCTTACAATATCCGGTACGAGGTGATTAAAAAACGGATAGATAAGGCATTTGTTAAAGGCACACAGGAGCGCATCACCCACCGTGGAAAGATCACCATTGTTTATTCCAAAAAAGAAGAGGAAGATGAATATTTAAAATACCTCGGGATGCTCCAGGCAGCAGGGATTATCGAAAATAAAACGGAAAAGATCGACGTGGAAGACCTGCAGGGTGTATCCGGCCTGAAAGCGTTGAGGGCGGCCATACTTTATGATGAAAGATTGTTATTAACCTACGACCGCCTCTATGAAGAATTGTATAAGAAGTTGACCTGACGGACCGCTGTTAAAACGGGCAACCTGCTGCGGGGTGAAGATTTTCCTTGTCGGTAGTAAGCGTAGCCTCATCCTTGTGAAAGGTAACGATCCAGATACTGTCAAAATCATCATCCGACCATTTTAAGTGGCCTTCAACACCCAGGTATTCTAAAATCGGGGCAATGTTTTTATGCTCCCAAACTATGAGTACTGTGCCGTTTTCTTTCAACAGCGATTTAGCGACGTTTTTATAATCCTCTTCATCATAGGCGGAATTTACGCTAAGGCCATATTTTATTACAAACGGGCTGATGGTTTGCAGCATCCGTGCGCGTTTTGTTGCCTCGCCCATCTCTAACGACGGCACATATACCGCATTAGGCCTGCCAAATTTTTTGTACAATACCGCAGGTAATTGCAGCGACCGGTTAAGGCCCTGGCAGTTTAAGTTATCCCCGTTTTCGGGCCGCTCAGCATGGCGTATAAACACCAGTTTCAGGTCTTTACCCTGCCCGTTTGCATTATAGCTGCCCAAAAATAACAGGCAACATAAAAAGTATATAAACGAATAGCTTTTTTTCATTCTGATAAACAATTCAACGCAAATGTTTTGGCTTTGTTTGACAAAGTTCACTATGCCAGTTAAATCCTCCCGCGCAATCCACAGGCGGATTTCATCCGCCGTAGCAAGCTACAGCGAGCGAAGGCGGGGTTGAATGGAGCCGGTTAGCGTATATTTCCGCTGTTTTATCAAATATAAAAGATATTCCAAGAAACAGTCATACATAATTGAACTCCAGGGATTAATTATTCAAAATTTAATGTTACCCTCCATACTTCATATTATAAATAGCAGTATTTAATCATGGGAATTTGTGCCACCTGGCAAGGTTGTGTAATTGCCGGCCAGCCATATCCGGGCCGCTAAGAATATTATATTCCGATCAAGGAAAACAAATGGTGTACTAATGGGTTGTAATTATAACAGCTTTAAGGTATTAAGCTGCTGCCCATTTCTTGTTTTCACTGCAAAACTCAGTTGATCACAGTGCAAATCAAAATCTTTTTGCGCCTCAATAATCAGGCAGTTCTAAAACGTCCGGTAATGTTGATTCACAGAACGCGGATCACACGGCCACGTAATACATTTATCACCGAATAAGACGGCTTATAAAAAAATACAATGAGTGATCAAACATTAGCATTTGAAGCAAGGGAATATGTATATGACCTTGAAAATTGCGGTAAAGAGCATGGTTTTAATGCCGAAGAAGGATGGGAACTGAGCCTGGCAACAACTACAGAACGATTGGCTATTGAAAAGAAATACTTCCCCACGGTTTCGGCAAAGGTGGCGCCCGAAGCATTGCTGGAATTGTTAAGGCTGGTTAAAAACAAACTGGTAAAAATAAAATACGGGTTGGAAAAAACACTGGAACACGATAATTCAACGGATAACCAACTCCGGTATTTGATCGCTTTTAATCCTGACCGGCTGCGACGATAACAGCAACTGACTTTTTACCGGTCCCAATACAGCTAATTTACCTGGTAGTTAACGCTAACTAAGATTACATTCACATGTTTAAAGCACAAAAATACCTTGCTCATTTACAGAATAATATTTGTATTATTGTTTATTCAATTCTTTTCTGTCGGATTCATTTTTTCCGGATTTTACTCAGTCCCTTCATCCCCTGTTTATGTTAGCCGCAGCGCCCCATCATATTATTGCCATTGGCGCTTCTGCAGGGAGTATGGAAGAGATCAATTCCTTTTTTGATCACACTCCTGTTGACGATGTTTCCTATATCATCATTCAGCACCTGTCATCAGATTTCAAAAGCCGGATGGTTGAGTTATTGGCTCGTCATAGCAAGCTTACCGTTACAGAAGCTGAAGACGGCATGATGGTGGAATGCAACCGGGTGTATCTTATCCCAAATGATAAATACATGACCATTAAAGACGGGAAGCTATATTTAACAGACAAGGAAAACGTAAAAAACCCTCACCTTACGATCAACCGTTTTTTTATTTCGCTTGCCGAATATAGCGGAAGCCAGGCAATTGGCATTATTCTTTCAGGTTTGGGCGCCGATGGCACGGAAGGAATAAAGGCTATAAAAAAAGCGGGCGGCATGGTTATGGCCCGTAATCCCGATACCTCAGAATTTAACAGTATGCCGTCCCATGCCATAGCCACCGGGCTGGTTGATCTTGTGCTGGAACCTGACTTAATGCCGAATGCTTTAGAAGATTACATCAGGGACGGGAACCGGACATATAATAACAATGACGAAAAAAATCTTAAAGCCATACTTAACCTGATAAAAGATAAGCTACCGTTTGATTTTTCAGAATATAAACAAACGACTATCCTGCGACGAACGTTAAGACGGGCGGCACAAAATAATTTTGTGACCTTGAAGGATTATTTGGCTTTTCTGAAAAAAACGCCGGACGAAATAGAAGCGCTCGCAAAGGATTTCCTGATCAGTGTTACATCTTTTTTCAGGGATAAGGAAGCATTTGACTTTATTGAAGGCAGTGTATTCCCGCGCATATTAGAAAGGCTTAAACCGGGAGAAGAACTTAAAATGTGGGTGGCAGGCTGTGCAACCGGCGAGGAGGTTTATACATTAGCTATTTTGATTGCCGAGCAGTTAACAGGGGTACACGAGGATACCGTAGTAAAAATATTTGCAACAGATATTGACGGCGTTGCGCTGGCACATGCAGGAAAAGGGACCTACCCGGCAAATATTGCAAAAAATGTATCTCCTGCGCGGCTTGAAAGGTTTTTTTTGAAAGAGGGAGAAGAATACAGGGTTAAACCTGTTATACGCAAAATGGTGATATTTGCGCAGCACGACCTGGTAAAAAACCCGCCTTATTGCAACATGCAGTTTATCAGTTGCCGTAACCTGCTCATCTACATGACCCCGGTACTGCAAAAAAAGATATTTACCATGCTGCTTTTTGGTTTAAAAATTGAGGGTTATCTCTTTTTAGGTTCAAGTGAAAACCCAATGCCTATTATGCGCAACCTGGAAGTAGTAAATAAAAAATGGAAGATATACAAAAACCTGGAGAATAAACGCGTGGTTAGTTTTGACACCTTTTCTTTTCCCGATCTGCTTGAAATAAAACATATCCCGACTGCATTGTCGGCCCCGAATGATGCTGTAAGCATAGATCACACACTTTCCGACCTAATGCTGGAAAGCCTTGCCGGCGAAATGAATTACCTTGCCATTTGTGTTGACGAAAAAAACCAGGTGGTTAAATATTACGGCGACACTGTTAAATACCTATTACCTAAACATTTTAATTTAAACCTGCCTGCCCTTTTACCAAAACCGCTGGCCATAGCATTCAACACGCTTAGCCGTAAAGTGTTGCAAACCAGTGACCGGGCCGCTTTGGGCGGTATAAAAGTTAAACAACCAGGGGCTGTTATTAAAGTAAACATGTCGGTAATTCCGATGACGCTTAAAAAAGATAGCCGGAAATTACTGTTGGTTACGCTGAATGAAGATAAGTCAAATGATGTCGATTATGAGGTATTTAACGAACATTTGAACCTGGACCAGTATACCTTAAACCTTGAAGAAGAAATAAAAGAGCTTAAGGTGAAATTACATTCATCTTACGAGCAGTTGAACGCCTCAAATGAAAATATGCAGTCCTTTAATGAGGAGTTGCTATCTGCGAACGAGGAGATGCAGAGCACCAATGAAGAAATGCAATCGGTGAATGAGGAGCTGGATACGATCAATTCGGATTACCAGTTAAAAAATAAAGAGTTGCTCGAATTGAACGACGACCTGAATAACTATTTCAGGAGCAACGTTAACGGTCAGCTGTTTATCAACAATGATCTGCAATTAATGAAGTTTTCCCCCGGTACAGTAAAACAGATCAACTTGCTTGAAAGTGATATCGGCAGGCCGCTAAGCAATATTTCCACCAATATTAAATTCGAAACCATATTGGAGGATATTAAAGCGGTACTGGAAAAAGGAGAAATTATAACCAAAGAAATAGAAACCAACAATGGTAAATGGTACCAGATTATGACCATGCCATACGTACAACAGGCGGACAATAAAAATACCGGGGCCATTATTACTTTTAATGATATTACTGAATTAAAAAAAGTACAGAAAGAGCTTGATCAGAAAAATAAAAGCCTGCTGCGCATCAATGCCGATCTGGACCACTTTATCCATGCTGCCTCACATGATCTTTTATCGCCCCTGTCAACTATTGAAACCAGTATCAATGTAATGAACCAAATGACGGTATCGCAACCTAAACTGATCGACTTTTTAAATTTGATCAATGTATCTATACATAAATACCGCGAACTGATAACAGACATTGCCAAGATTGCAAGGATAGAGGGTGATATGATGGTTATGGAAATGGTAAACGTAGACGACATTTTGAATAATATCGAGTGGAGTTTAGAAGATAAGATCAAGTCATCAGAAGCAGTGATTGTACGCGATTTTGAAGTTAAATCGATACTTTTTTCGAAAAAGAACCTGCGTAGCATTATTTATAACCTCATCTCAAACGCCATTAAATTTAAAAGCGATGAAAAGTCGCTTATTTACGTGAGAACAACTGTTGAGGATGATTTTACAGTTTTATCTGTCCAGGATAACGGGATAGGGATACCTAAAAAAAGCATGAATACGATTTTTGAAATGTATGGCCGTTTGAACCAGGAAGCCGAAGGCCAGGGAATAGGACTTTATTTAACAAAAAAAATTGTAAACGCTGCAAATGGAAAACTGGAGGTAGAAAGCGAACCGGGTAAAGGCAGTAAGTTCACTATTTATTTTAAAACTACAAATGAAGTATTGGTATAAAAACACCCCCGTGTATTTCATTTGAATAGTCCGGCATAATTATTTATCGTCGGAAATTTTTGAGAAAATGAACGGCTAATATTTTTCAGAAGCGCCAATACTTATGATTGGCGAAAAAAATTAAAAGTTAAAAAGGTCCAGATCAGTTTCTGAACCTTGTTTGATAAAAATATTCTTGATGACTTTTCACACTATCATAACACTGTGTGAAAATTTTCAACAGAGAGGGAGGGATTCCAATCGAATACCTTATGCCATTTTTGACCTTTTTAGAGCCTTTGAAAATTTAAAGCGGATTTAAAGCCGTAATCAAATCTTATTAATTTTAAGTGTGTTATTCCCCTAAATTCAATCTTTACGAGCAAATGGTTGGCTTAACTTTATGACATTGGACCCGGCACCATTATCATTGTAAGGGCCACTTTTTTTCTTCGGTCAAATTTGCCCGCTATAATTGGGGGTCAAATTCCACAATCCATTCAATACCATATTTGTCCCTGAACATTCCGGCGTATGTACCCCAGGGACTGTCGCCAATTGGGCCTTCAACGTCTCCACCTGCCGATAGGCCGTTAAATATTTGGTCGGCCTCTTCCCTACTTTCTGCACTAACCACTATTTTAGACCTGTTTTCGCTTTCGTTTACCCGCCCCATAAATTCCGGAACATCATTGGCCATTAACACATTGTGCTTGCCAAGCGGCAAGGCAATGGTCATTATTTTATTCGCTTCCTTTTCCGGTACCTGAAATTCGGCGCTTGCAAGGTCCTTGAAACGGATGATCTTTGCAAACTCGCCACCAAAAACTGATTTGTAAAAAGTGAACGCTTCTTCGGCATTTCCGTTGAAGTTGATCCAGGGGTTAATTGTTCTCATGATTTTTATTTTAAATGTGATTGTAAATTTCCCCTTTTATTGTTTTTCCGATAAGGTTGATAACAGATTTTCCAGGTTTGTTAATGTCATGGTAAAGCCTATCTTAAAGCCCGTTTCAATCATCTTCTCCATTCGTTCAAACGATTCATTAAAAATGGCAATGTTCACTTTAGTCCTGCCATTTTCTTCGCTGAAGTTGTAATCCCATTCAGAACCCGGCAGCTCACGGTTTTCGTCTTTATCCGCAAACGCGTTATACATCTTAAAATTGGTTTTCGGGGTAATGGAAGTATATTCCTGTACCGCCCAACGCTCCTGCCCGTCGGGGCTTATCATCGCATAAAACCGCCGCCCGCCTACTTTAAAATCCATGTACTTAGTTCTGGCGCGCATAGGAGCAGGCGCCACCCATTGGTCCAGTAATTCTGCTTTGGTAAAAGCATCCCATACCAAAGATTGTCCGGCGTTAAATTCCCTGGTTATAAATACCGTTTTCGCTGCTTTGTCAACGTTAAAATCAAATAGTAAATCGCTGTTCATTTTTTCTGTGTTTTAATTGTTGTTAATAATTGGTCCAGTTGGTTAAATTGAGTTTCCCAGTTTTGCCTGAATTGGGCTAACCAATGGTCAAACTCCTGCATTTTTTTGGCATTAAAGTGGTAATAAATCTCCCTGCCGCTCTGCTCAGGTTTAATCAATTCGCATTCGTGCAATACTTTAATATGTTTTGATACTGCCTGGCGGGTCATATCAAATTTTTCCGCCATTGCATTTGGTGTTAATGCCTGTATAGCGATTAACGTTAAAATAGCCCTGCGTGTTGGGTCTGATATGGCCTGGAATATATCTTGTTTCATTCGTGATTATTAATTGAGCAACCCTCAGGTTGCAAATATATATGCAACTTTTGAGTTGCGCAAATATATTTGCATTTTTTTTATCGGGGTATAATGACGGGAAGTTTCGCGGCAATTGTGGTATTCGTTACAATAACTAACACGCTATTGTATGATAAGGCGGGGGATCAAAGGAGCCGATTAGAACACCTTGCAGGAGTTTTGAGCATTTTGAAAGGCATTTATAAAGACAAAAATAGATAAAGATGGATTTGTTCTTTGACAGTAATGTTTATCTGTCGGACGCATTATGCCGGAATTTTTCCTTGTAGGCGGTTGAAAAATGAGAAAAATTCTCGAAACCTACCCTGTAATAAACATCAACGGGCCTTTGTCCAATCTCAATCAAAAGCTTTGCTTCCGCCAGGCGTCGATCCTTTAGCCATCTTTCCGGAGTATTATCGAAAATATTTCTAAAATCTCTTTTAAAAGTAGAAAGGCTTCTGCCTGTGAGTCTTGCGAATTCAGACATAGGGATGTTGTAAATAAAATTCTGGTTTATAAACTTTTCCAAATCAATTTTAAAAGGTTCGCTTAAATCAAATATCATCTCTTCAAGCCGTTGGTCATATCCCAACAACAGGGCAATAGCTTCGGTAGTTTTTAACGATGCCAAAGTTGGATTTAATTTTTCCGGTTGATTAAAGTATGGTAACAAGGATTGGAAATAGGCCCTTATAAATTTTGATTTGCTTACATCAACTAAAGGTTCGCCTGCATGCCTGTTTTTCAATTCAATTTTATTTTGAGTGGCGTATTTTTTTAAAGCCTCCGGTGTCAGAAAAATGTTCACGCTTTTACAGGGCTGACCGCTTTCATCCGGAAGTTTTAAAGCCTTTACCAACTCGTTTTTACGTATCAATATAATTGATCCTGCGTTTGCAACGTATTTACCATGGGCAAACTGTAATTCAATCGTTCCGCTTTCCAGGTAAAGTAATGTCAGATCAGGAACTATTTGCTCATTAGCATAAGCTCTTAGTCTTTCGCAACTGAATAATATATTTTCCGATGACTCCCGGCTCATAAAAAAATTTAGGCCTAAAAAGGCTCCTTATCCTTTAATTGTTTAAGATACATTTTGATTTGCATAAAATCCAGCACTAACAATTCTTTTTAGTGCTGGATAGATGCTGATGCCTGATTTTGCTTTATTGTGCATTGTAGCCCCCATCAACGAAAAGCGTTGTACCTGTCATAAAAGGACAATCGTCTGAAGCAAGAAATACGATACCATTAGCTATATCTTGTGGTGTACCCATGCGTTTCATAGGGTGAATGGCAGCAATGCTTTCTTCACTGTAAGCGCCGGTATCAATAGAAGCCTGGATGATATTGGTTTTGATGGCTCCCGGTGCAATTGCATTGATACGGATACCCATTGTGGCATAATCAATAGCAGCACCTTTGGTTAGGCCCACCACTGCATGTTTGGAGGCGCAATATTGCGCAGTATAAAGTAACCCGTTGTGCCCCGCTATGGAAGCCAGGTT
>Ga0302309_10000449_pt1 | contig 47376 bp, 39 predicted proteins | sample III_Palsa_N1_1_FD_200453 | JGI IMG/M metagenome (GOLD analysis project Ga0302309, IMG submission 200453) | Peat permafrost microbial communities from Stordalen Mire near Abisko, Sweden - III_Palsa_N1_1 | ecosystem: Environmental > Terrestrial > Soil > Palsa > Peat permafrost | place: Sweden...
CATCTTTACACAGAATATGATTGAATTAGTAAAGAAGGTTTATTCATAAAAATGTATAACAAATTCCCATTAAATTGCTTAACAATAAATGGATAACCTGTTAATGCTACACACAGAACTTATTAAATTAAATGTTAACTCTTCTCTTTTCATACTTTATTGACTACCCTACCCCAATAATGAAAATATTCTTGCCGTCAAGGATTTATTTCAAAATATTTTTGATGATAATGAGTTTGTTGGTATTAGTAAAACAAAAGTAGCGCGTTTTAAGAGCCAGGTTAATAATCAGAATTACTAATATGAATTTTATTGTTTTAGGAGATTTAATTTTAGACAGATTTATCTATGGAGATATAACACGTATATCTCCCGAAGCCCCGGTGCCAGTGCTAGATGTAAGGGAGGTAATTAATAGTTGTGGCGGTGCATTCAATGTGCATGCTCATATAGAAAACCTTGGGCACTCATCTACTTTCGTTTCTGTAGTTGGTAAAGATTTTGAAAAGTTACAAGACGTTTTTTTTGGAGATCAACTCAAAGATAATATAAAACTCATTATCCAACGCGATCGTAAAACTTCATTAAAAACAAGGATTATTGCTCTTTATAACCATAATCACCAAATACGGTTTGATGAAGAAGATAGTTCTGATATTTCAAACGAATCGGAGGCTGAGGTGTTAGCAACTGTTGCGAATCTGCTGTCTCCGGAAACATACATGATTTTGAACGATTATAATAAGGGAGTGCTTACAGCAAGCTTGGCCAAAAAGGTAATTAACCTGGCCCACGCAAATGGTGCTAAGGTATTTGTTGATAGCAAAAGAGATGATGTACAAAGGTTTAATTCTGTTTTTTTATTGAAACCGAATAAACATGAGTTTAATATGATTAAGCTGCGTTATAATCTTTCGAGCGATTTTGCTACTGAATGTAAAGAGTTGGTAAAACTATTAAATTTAGAATACCTTGTAGTAACATTAGGAGATAATGGGATTTTTTGCTGCAATTCGGCCTTAGAATGTTTTTCTGTTCCCAGTATTAAAACAACAGTAAAAGAACTCTCAGGTGCCGGAGACTCCGTATTAGCAGCTATAGCCGTAGCATTGGCAACAGGATCTGATATAGCAGAGTCAGTTTCCATTGCAAACCATATTGCTGCAAAATTTATTTCTATTGGCCCCCAATATCGGGCTGATATCAATGACTTTAAATATAATAAGTAATTGATGAAATTATTTGAAGATATAGGTACAAAGACTAAATATTATTTTTGGTATTTATTTCCATTTATAGTTTATAATTATTACAGGTTTAAGTGGAGTTATTATAAAAAAATCATAATTATTCCACATGGCGGATTAGGAGATATTGCTGTTCTTGTACCCGCTTTGATACGTTTGGCAACACAGTTTGATGAAATTAATGTTTTCTGTAATTCTGAATATTTTGAGGTCATAAAAATATTGTTTAAATTGCCGACTAATATTAATAGCATCCATTTCCCTAGTCAAAATAGAAAGGAATATTTATTAGACACAGAATTACTTAAATCAATAGGTGAAAAAGGACATATAATTAAATTGGGTTGGTACGGAAAAGACCCAATTATAAATTTTCCGAATTGTTTTTTTTTAAAACTCGGAATTAACCCTAAGTATGCCAATGAAAAATATGATATAAAATTACCCGAATTTATCAATAAAGAAGTAAGCGAGTTTTTAAAACAAACCGATAAAGAATATATATATGTTAACTTAACAACATCAGAAGAATTAGTTTCATTTAAAAATGAATATAAAACTAACCTCCCCTATGTGTCTTACGATGATTCTGCATTAGCATTAGGCGTAAAAAAATTCTATAACGTCAATAATTTAAATCCCGATTCAATACATATTTCTATAATTAATAACGTGGTATTATGTTTAAAAGCTGCAAAAGTGATTATTTCAGACGCTGGTTTGTTTAATGTAGTTATAAAATTCAATAATTGCCCTGATTTAACTGTAGTTACACGCAATCATAATCATTCACATAATAATTTACTATATAAAATAAAATTTAATGGCACAATTCAAAGCTGCAGTTTTAACTAAGCAGTATCAACCTCTTGAGGTATTTAATTTAAATGAAATGGGTACAAGCCGTGGGCAGGTAAAAGTCAGGATGGAGACCTCGGGTTTATGTGGAGCGCAATGGAATGAAATTAATGGAGTTAAAGGCCCTGATAATTATGTTCCGCATTTCATGGGGCATGAAGGTTACGGTCAGGTAATGGAAATTGGCGAAGGTGTGAACAAAGTAAAGCCGGGAGATTTTGTAATACTGCACTGGCGAAAAGGGTCGGGCATAGAATGCTTTGGCCCAAGGTACGAATCAGAAATTGGATTAATTGGTTCTGGTCCTGTTACTACTTTTTCCGAAATAACAATTGTTTCAGAAAACAGAGTATCTATTGTTAAACAAAATGATGACCTAAGGTTAGTTTACCCCTTAGTAGGATGCGCACTATCAACTACATGGGGTATCTTTAAAAAGGAGCTTTCAATTAATGCCAGTAGCAGGATTTTAATCACAGGAGCAGGGGGCTTGGGCTTGTCTTTACTGTATTGGGCAAAAATTTTCGAATTCAGTAAAATAGTAGTTGTTGACAAATATTCAGCTAAAAAACAATTTGTAGATAAATTTGATGTTGACTTTTTTAGTTTGGAAGATGGTTTTAAGTTATCAGAGCTTAATGAAAAATTTGATGTCATAATGGATACAACAGGTGATGTTGACGTTATATCACAAAATTTTTCATTACTCAATAAAAATGGATCTTTAGTATTGATCGGTCAGCCCAGAAAAGGTGAAACTTTAAAACTGGAAGATCCACTAAAGTTTTTTGATAATATCAAGGTATTTGCATCAGACGGTGGCGGTTTCAACCCAGATACTGATTTTGATGAAATAGTAGATACAATTAATGAAAACCCCGAACTTGCGAAAAACTTAATTTCACATGTAATTGATATTGATCAAATTAATAAAGGTTTCGAAATAATGAAATCAGGCCAATGTTCACGAATAATTTTAGACTTAAAAAATAATTGATATGTTGAATTTAGACTCCTCGCTGAAACTCTTATCTAAAATGGTTCGAATTAGAGCCGTTGAAGAGTTGATTGCGAATGACTTTTTAAATAATAAGATATTTTCCTTTTTACATTTATCTATAGGACAAGAAAGTGCAGCGGTAGGTGTATGCTCGGCATTAAATACCGAAGATTTGGTAATGGGTAATCATAGGTCTCACCATCATTATTTAGCTAAAGGTGGCGATCTGGAAAAAATGATATATGAAATTTACGGCGACTCAAGAGGATGTTGCAAAGGATTTGGAGGCTCAATGCACATGCTTGACAGATCTGTTGGTTTTGTTGGCTCGACACCAATTTTAGGTAGCGTAGCTCCGCTAGGCACTGGTATAGGTTTTTATTTAAAAGCAACAAAACGAGACAATATTGCTGTGATTTTTATTGGTGACGGTGCAGCCGAAGAAGGAGCTTTTTATGAATCTATTAATTTAGCTGCTTTGTTTAAGGTGCCTATTTTGTTCGTTATTGAGGATAATAAATATTCGGTGATTTCATCGCATTCAGATAGAAAATCAAAAGATTACTCATATTCAAAAATCATTGAAGGTTTGGGAGCAACGTATGTTAATATGGCGGCTAAAGATGTAGCTGAAGTAAACTCTACAGTAACGTCATTAAAAGCCGGTATTTTACAAGGCCGAAAACCTGCAGTACTTCATTTAGACGTTGTTCGTGGTGTTTATGGACATAGCGGGCCTTTGAAAGAAAACGCACCGCATTATCGCGTAAATGATAATATTGATTTTATTACTGCAAATGATTGTATCGGGTTTTATAAAGATAAATTAATTGTTGATGGCGGTATTGAAGCAGACGTAATTGAAACCTTGATAGAAGAGGAAATTAAGGAAGTTGAAACAGTATTTTTTAACGTTAGAAGTAACATAAAAATTAGAATATGAATTTTGTTGAAGCAATAAGAGACGGACATTTATATCAATTATCGAATAACGAGTTGTGTTATATTATTGGATTAGGTGTAAATTATCCAAACGGTGCTGATGGTAGCACAAAAGGATTGGCAATCTTATATCCTGAACGCGTTCTTGATGTGCCTGTATCTGAATTATCGTTTACCGGTATGGCGGTTGGTATGGCCGCACAGGGGTTACGACCAGTAGTGCATCATGGAAGAATTGAATTTGCTATGTTAGCTTTTGATCAGATTTTTACCCAAGCGTCCCGCTGGAATTATATGTTTGGTGGGGATTACCCCTGTCCGATATCTTTACGGATATGTATTGGCAGGCAATGGGGAAACGGCCCTCAACACACAGCAAACTATCATTCCATGTTTATTCAATCGCCTGGTTTGGATGTTTTTATCCCGGCTACTCCTGAAGATGTTTTTAGGGGGTTAATTTATTCATCAAGTATAGACAGGCCTTCTGTTTTTCTGGAAAGCCGTTGGTTATATAGAACATCTCAAGATTTTGAGGCAACTTTTGACAATAGCCAGGGTAAATTTGAAACCGCATCTATATACGGAGAGGGTAATGATTTCACCCTTTTAACTTATGGTGATGGCTTAGTCGATTGTTTAAAGTTTATTGATTTTTGTAATGAAAATTACGGTTATCATGGAAGGGTAATTTGTCTTAAATACTTTCATGCGGATTTACGCTATTCGGAGGAATTGATTCAAGCGATATTAAACTCAAACAATGTGCTTGCTGTTGACACAGCACCTTTTGAAGGAGGATTGTTGGCCTCGTTTATTGGATATGCAGTTACGCATCATAAGCACGAAAGTTTGAAGGTTGAGAAATGCTCACCTCCGCATCATCCATGCCCTACATCGCCATTATTGGTTGGAGAATATTATCCAAACATAAAATCTATAGCAGCAAGCCTTTCTAACTTTGGGTTTACTTTTAACGAATTGCCAGAATTGCTTTTTGATGATTTGCATGTAGCACCTAATTTTGATTACTCTGATTATAAGTATGTAAATATTTATTAACATCCCCAATTTATCTTCCTTAAAACTATACCTGTAAATTGATTAATTATAGAAACATAGTATTAATTTGAAGTAATGGCTTTAAGGAGTGTTAATTAATGAGGAATATATTTAACTGTTAGCTCATATATGATGGATGCGCGACCAGGTCAATTTGGTGGCCTTAAATTTCTTGGTCAAATGAAGAAGTCGGTTAATGGTAAACCTCTTATATCAATTGTTACTGTTGTTTATAATAGTGTTGATACGTTAGAGCAAACTTTGCTAAGTATTATTAACCAAACATATAGTAATATTGAATATATTATTATTGATGGGGGTAGTACCGATGGAACAATCGATATCATAAAAAAATATAACAACAAGATTCATTATTGGGTAAGTGAGCCGGACGAGGGACTTTACTACGCTATGAATAAGGGATTACAGGCAGCTAACGGCAAATGGATAAATTTTATGAATAGCGGAGATAGTTTTTATACGCCAACAACCATAGATGAATTATTTGCTGGCGATGTTACTGACAAAATTATTTACGGAGATGTGATATTTTCATTTGATGGAAAAAACTCAGTATATGTTAAGGCTCAAAACTTGGATTTTTTTTGGAAAGGAATGCCTTTTGTTCATCAAGCGAGTTTTATTAATACATCCGTAATGAAAGCATATGCTTTTGATGTTTCCTATAAATTAATAGCAGATTACAATTCGCTTTATAAAATTTACAAGGATGGTTATCAATTTCGTTATGTAAATATACCTGTTTGCAATTTTCAGGCAGGTGGAATATCGGATAATAACCCTAAGAGCATTGCGGAATGTCAAAGGATGATTTTTCAGGTGCATAACGAGTTAAAGGTTAAATTATATTATCATTATAGATATATTGAATGCATGATTAAGTATAATTTTGCAAAATCAATCGGGCAAAATAATTATGCTCTAATAAGGAGAATTAAAAATACACTAAAATTGTAAAAATTTACCAATTGCCTAACTATCAATACTACTTATTGTTATTTGATCATATTGGATTGCAATTAATTTGTCTTCTGCTTTGTGCAATTCCAATGTATTTTATTGGAAAAAAATACACGCACAGTTGGTTTGACCCTTTGAGGATAAGTTTTATTTTTGTGGTCTTTTCTAACGGAGTTCCATTGTTTTTGTATTACCTGGGCGAAATGCCCGCTTATCTTTTCTACTATTTTCTTCTCGCGGAGTTTTTATTTTGGGTAGGTTTTGTTATTTTAGCTAAAAAACAAATAAATTTTTCATCGAAAAAACTTATCGGTGAGAAATATGTGGCAAATAAGCTTTTTTTTATTTTTTTTATTCTATTCATATTAAATAGTGTAATCACCTATAGTTTATTCGGACTGCCAATATTTAATGAAAGTAGAATTAGTACGTATGTCGGCTCTGGAGGACTAGGGATACTTTCAAGGTTGAACCCGTTTTTTTCACTATATGTTTTAATGTATTGTTATTATCAGCTAGATAAAAATGATAGTCGTTTTTATAAAGCACTATCTTATTTCGTATTTGCAGTTTTTGCTATTACAGGGATACTATCAGGAAGTAGGGGTAGCTTTTTAATATTTTTATATGCTTATTTTGGGTATAATTTTTTTTATAAAAAAGAAATTCCTAATGTTAGGACACTCATTAAGTATTTTCCTTTTATATTTATTGGTGCAATAACTGTCTTAGCATTAACTAATGGCGGTAACCTTATTGACACATTCGGAGAGCTTCTTATACGTCTCACATCTTCCGGTGATTGTTATTATATGGCATACCCCAATGAAATTATTAGGGACGTGCATGTAGGAAACAGTTGGACGTTTTTATTTTCTAATTTATTGGCACCTGCCAGGGTAATAGATAATGCAAAACTACCCGCTCCCATCGGTGCGCAATTAACAGGAATTCTATTTCCTAAAATAGATGGTTTATTAGTTGGGCCAAATTCAAGGCCCCCAATTTTCGGCTACGTGTTATTTGGATGGATGGGACTATTGTTGTCATTTGTATTAGGGCTCTTTACATCATTTTTGTGTTTTAGGATTTCAACTATGTTCCCTAAAGGTTTTATTTCTGCGTTTTTTGTTTTTTATATATATAACAATGGAATTATATTTATATCAGATCCAACAACAGGAATGGCCTCAATTTTTGATACCATTTTAAACTTTTGCGTTATATTATTATTTATATTGATTATATATGCCTCGTCGCAAATGAGTAGAAAAGCGGCGGCATTTCATTATTAAACTTTGCCCAATTTGCTTTATGGTGTCAATTTACAAAAGGTATGGTTTTATAGGAAGTATCAATTTGTTGTTTAACATAATTAAAACGAAGATTTTAATTAGCAAGAACGCGAGACTACTAAGATTTCCGTTATATATCCGTGGATATAAGCATATTGACTGGGGGATAAATTTAACTACCGGTGTTAATCTTAGAATTGATGCAGACCCAATTGAAGGATTAACTGATCGTAAAATTTTAACGTTTGGAAATAACATACAATTGAATGATTATGTACATATCGGTGCAATATATTCAATTATTATAGGCAATAATGTTTTAATCGCGAGCAAGGTGTTTATTAGCGATCATAACCATGGTACATATAGTGGCAATAATCAATCATCCCCCCAAACAGCCCCTGCAAACAGGGAGTTATCTTATGCATCGGTTACAATAGAGGATGATGTTTGGCTTGGCGAACAGGTATCTGTTTTGTCAGGCGTTACCATAGGAAAAGGATCAATAATAGGTGCTAATTCTGTTGTCTCTAAAAGCATACCTGCATATAGTATCGCGATTGGCACCCCGGCCCGGGTTATAAAAGAATTTGATTTCGAGAAACAACAATGGATCAAAGTAGAAAGAGGATAATAGTAATTTCGGCCGTTAATTTCTTTGAAGGAGGTCCTTTAACAATACTAAAAGAAACTCTGAAATTTGCTAACGACGTGCTATCTAAAAAGTATTTGGTTATAGCACTTGTGCATAAAAAGGAGTTATTATCTACAGATGGATTAAACAATATTGTTTTATTTGAATTTCCAAAAAGCCGCACTAATTATCTTATTCGCCTGTATCTTGAATATTTTTATTTTAAAAAACTTTCCGTCAAATGGAATCCAAAATTATGGTTTTCCCTACATGATATATCTCCAAACATTAAAGCAGATATACGTGCAGTATATTGTCATAACCCATCGCCTTTTAAAAAAACAAACATAAATGATTTGAAATTTCAACCTGGTTTTTTTTTATTTGGTTTATTTTATAAGTGGTTATACTGGATTAATATTAAAAAAAATAATTATGTTGTAGTGCAACAGAAGTGGATAAAAAAAGAATTTATTAACTTTTTCAATTTAAACCCGGAAAAAATAATTGTAAATTATCCCAACATAGAAACTTTAAAAAATCATAGTCAACAAAAATCAAATAATCAAAATAAAACTTTTATTTATCCTGCCTTCCCACGGCATTTTAAAAATTATGAAGTGATAGGGGAGGCTGTAAGAATTTTGGTCATTGCTGGCAATACGAATTTTAATGTCATTTTTACAATTACTGGTAATGAAAACAAGTATGCCCGATTTATCTTTAAAAAGTATAAACATTTAGATCAAATTTGTTTTATTGGAAATCAACCAAAAGCAGATCTATTCCATTTATATGAAATAGCCGATGCTTTAATTTTTCCATCTAAATTGGAAACGTGGGGACTACCTATAACCGAATTTAAAAATTATAAAAAATCTATAATATTAGCAGATTTGCCTTATGCTCATGAAACGCTTGGAGAGTATTCAAAGGGGGTATTTTTCAATGTCGTTAGCCCTATGGAACTTGCAAAAAAAATGACTGGTGTAATAGAAGGAAATATCGAATATAATTCAGCAATTTTTTCGCAAAAAGATATCTTAGTTGGTTGGGAAGCGCTTTATAGTAAAATTTTAAATGACTGATTTTGAATTAAAATTAAATATTAGCACATAGTATGTTCAATATTCAGTTTAAGCGTATAGTCCAATCGGGAAAATATATCCCTGAAATTGACGGCTTGAGATTTATTGCTATAATTTCTGTCTTATTTTTTCATTTGGATAATTTTTTAAATGAAAAAAACCTAAACAGATATAAACATATCTATCCACTTTCCGCTACACCTAGTTTTATATTTAATGGTAATTTAGGTGTTCAAATGTTTTTTGCAATTAGTGGTTTTATACTTAGTTCTTTTTTTGCAAAAGCATATGTACATCACGAGCCATTTAAGATCAAAGATTATTTTATACGAAGGTTAACCAGGATGGAACCCCCATACATGTTAATAATGATTATACTTTTTTTTGCTTCTGTTTATATTGCCAGGACTATTGATTTTCATGAAGCTATAAAAAGCCTGTTTGCGTCCCTTTTGTACGTTCATAATATTTGTTACGGCAGAGGTATCCCCCCAAAGCTTAACGTTGTTGCCTGGTCATTGGAGGTAGAAGTACAATTTTATTTAATTGCGCCGATTTTAGGATTAATATTTAAGATACGCAAAAAAATGATACGAAGAACAATATTGTTAGCCATGGCCATAATATTGCCTTTACTTAACAACCTTTTTCCTTTAAACTTTATTTCGATTTGGGATTATATCCAGTATTTTTTAATAGGAATGTTTATAGCAGATTTGTATTTAGAAAAAAAACAAAATATTAATCAACATGGCTTGGTTGTTACTATGCTTGCTTTGATTATTATTTATTTATTTTTCAAATCAAATAGTTTTATAATTGTTTATTTTAAACGCTATTCTATTATCACATTATGTGTCATGAATGTGAGCCATGTGTTATTATTAATAAGCCTATTTTATTTGGTGTTGTTTCTTGGTGCAATACCATTGTTGAAGAATAATTTTATAACCGGTATTGGCGGAGCATGTTATTCGATTTATCTTTTACATTACCCAACAATATCATTTTTCGGAAACTTCTTAGTTAAACATCAATTAACTAATTACAAGCTAATTGATAATACATGTTACTCTGTAGTTTTATTATGCTTGATTTTTTTTATCTCGGGATTATATTTCTTGTTAATTGAAAGGCCCTGTATGAAGAAAAAGTGGTATCTAAATTTGACTCAAAAACAAAACAAAGTCATAACTTTTAAATAATAAATTGCTCTGGTTAAACTAAATAGGAATATGAATGATAGAGAGAAAAGCAATAAAGTTAGTGGTGCAATTGTAATTTATAATAATGATTCTACAATGCTTAAGGCGGCCATAAATAGTTTCCTTACAGTTAAGATTGATGCAAGTCTATATTTGGTTGATAACTCGCCAACCGATAAATTACGTGATATATGTTCAGATAATCGTTGCGAATATATTCTTAACTTTAAAAATACAGGATTTGGGGCCGCGCATAATGTAGCTATCAAAAAAGTTATACATAAATCAAAGTATCATATTGTGATTAATCCCGATATATCTTTTAAAGAAGGCGTGATAGAAACACTTATTGAGTACATGGATTGTAATCCTGATATAGGTGTAATAATGCCGCAAATATTGTATCCGAATGGCAGTATTCAATACCTGGCTAAATTATTACCCTCGCCTATGGATTTTATGGTTAGACGTTTTATTCCAATCCCGTCTATTAAGAAACATATGGTCGATAAGTTTGAATTAAGAAATTCAAACTATAATAAAATTATTGATGTCCCCTATTTATCAGGTTGTTTTATGATTTTCAGAACAGCTGTGTTAGAAACAATACATGGATTTGATGAAAATATATTTATGCATACAGAAGACATAGATATTTGCAGAAGAGTGATACAATCCGGATACCGTTCTGTATTTTACCCTAAAGTTTCCGTTTATCACGATCACACAAAAAAAACTTTCTTAAATTTAAAAAACTTTAAAATATATTTAAAATCTGCTATTTATTATTTTAATAAATGGGGGTGGATTTTCGATAAAAACAGAAGAGAAATAAATAAAAGGACCCTTTCACAATTTTGACATTATTTTCAAAAATCAAATAAGGAATAAATAAAGAGTTGCCACTTACCGCTATCGAAGGTTTAAAAATCACGTCCGATTCATTTAATAAAAATTGATTTCGGGGGTTTTAAATCAAAAAGTATATTTTTTCGCTCCAAAAATGGTAATTAATGGTATCTAAATGATAGTTAATTATACTTTCACCCCGGTTTTTACACCAAAAAGGCAGTAAAATGATAGATAAATTATACCAAATGATAGTTTGGGAAGTAGCAAATAGCGGTAAATTCATCTAAATAAACCCTACTTTTGGGAGGTAATTATTTAGCCTAAATGAACATATTTTTACTTTTCATTTTCTTTTTTATCCTGTTTGCATTGGAGTTCCTTTATTTCAAAATAGCCGATAAATACAACATCATAGATCATCCCAACCACCGCAGTTCACACACCAAAGTAACCATTAGAGGTGGTGGGATAATTTTTCCTATAGGATTTTTATTAGGTGCCTTTTATCTCAAAGCAGAATATAGTTGCTTTTTGGCAGGCTTATTATTGATCAGCTTTATCAGCTTTAGGGATGATATTAAGCCAACCAGCAGGAGGTTGCGGATACTTTTTCATTTAACGGCTGTAGCATTGTTGTTTTACCAGTTAGGAATGTACAATATTTCCTGGTATGGGATTTTATTAGGATTTGTTTTTGCAATCGGTACCATTAATGCTGTTAATTTTATGGATGGAATTAATGGCATTACAGGCGGATATGGTTTGATAACACTACTTACTTTATACTACATCAATAAGCAAATCATTTTATTTACAGATGGAAAATACCTTATTATTTGTATTACCTCTCTCTTAGTTTTTAATTTCTTCAATTTTCGTATAAAAGCCAAATGTTTTGCAGGCGATGTGGGCAGTGTAAGTTTGGCCTTCATAATCCTTTTTTTTCTTTTACAATTAATATTAAAAACAGGTAATCTTAACTATTTGCTTTTATTATTGTTTTATGGTTTGGATACGTCAACAACAATTTTATTCCGATTATTTAGAAAGGAAAATGTTTTTGACGCACACAGGAGTCACTTTTATCAATTTTTAGTTAATGAACAAAAAATGCCACATTTAGGGGTAGCTGCATTATATGTTTTTATCCAGCTGATTATAAATGTAATCTTGATAAACTTTTTTCCTTCCTCAATTGTTAGCTTAGTTTTAACAATGGTTTTTGCAATGATAACCTTTATTTTAATTCGTTTAATTGCCGAAGGGCCGCGCCGGCTTTTTAACAGTAAAACATAAGATATTTAATATTTTGAAAAGGTAACTATAGTTTTATTATTTTTGTCAACACATAAATTCATTTAATTTGTTTATACATTTATAAATAATTTAATATTTTCATATAATTATGATAAATATGAAGCCTTCTTCCTTATTCAACCAAATAAATATAGTACCCCGGTGGATCATCTTTACACTTGATCTATTTATCTGTTTCGCATCAATAACAATTGCATACGCCATAAAGTATAATTTCGATTTTTCTAGTCTTAACTTTACGGATTTTAGCCGGAATGCACTTATCATATCTACAATAAGTACAATAGCTTACTTTGCTGTAAAAACTTACGCTGGCATTATCAGGTATACCAGTGCGCAGGACTCCATTAGAATTTTGTTTGCCGTATTGATAAGCAATGGTGTGTTTTTTTTGATCAATTTATTTATAGCTTCATTTTCTCGACAGCCACTTATTTCAACCAGTATAGTTGTAATTAATGGTTTAGCTTGCTTCTTATTAATGGTTACTTACAGGGTTTTGGTGAAATATTTCTTCTTATATATAAAAAACCTGAAACTTGACAAAAGGAGAGTGATCATTTATGGAGCGGGCGAAGCAGGTGTTGCTACTAAAAGAACCTTAGACCATGATTATAAGGTAAATAAAAACATCATCGCTTTTGTTGATGATGATCAAAGAAAAGTAGGAAAAACAATCGACGGGATCAAAATATTGGATGCTGTAGATTTGCCAACGCTAATTGCAGAGCATCAGTTGGACGAAGTTATTTTTGCGTCGTATACAATACCAAATGAACACAAGAACGCAATTGTAGATATCTGTCTCGAAAATGATATTAAGGTATTAAATATTCCCCCACATGAAGCCTGGCAAAGCGGAAAATTACAGCCAACACAGATTCAAAAAATTAATATTGAAGACCTTTTAAACAGAAAATCTATTGAAATTGATATTTCAAGTATTCAAAGGGAATTAAAAGGCAAAAGGATATTAATAACCGGTGCTGCCGGTTCAATAGGAAGTGAAATTGTACGGCAATTGTTAAAGTTTGATACCGGGCTGATCATCATGTGTGATCAATCTGAAACGGCGTTGCACCATTTGTACCTTGAAATTGAAGAAAAACGTACTGATTTGAATTTTCATGCTTTTATTGGGGATGTAAGAGATGAAAAAAGAATGCAGCACTTATTTGAGACGTATAAGCCTCATTATGTGTATCATGCTGCGGCATATAAGCACGTGCCTATGATGGAGGATAACCCTGCTGAAGCTGTAAAAACAAATGTTTTAGGTACTAAAAATATAGCTGACCTCTCAGTTAAACATGCCGTGCAAAAATTTGTAATGATATCAACAGATAAGGCAGTGAACCCAACAAATGTTATGGGGGCTTCAAAGAGAATTGCCGAAATTTATGTACAATCATTAAATAAATCCATCAGCAACCGGGACTTTACATTTAAAAATGGTTTAAGCCATCTAAATAACACCCGGTCAAATACCCGTTTTATTACTACACGGTTTGGTAATGTATTGGGTTCAAATGGTTCGGTTATTCCCAGGTTTAAACAACAAATAGAAAAAGGCGGCCCTATTACAGTAACCCACCCCGAAATAACCCGGTATTTTATGACCATTCCCGAAGCCTGTCGCCTGGTTTTAGAAGCTGGTTGCATGGGCAACGGCGGCGAGATCTATATATTTGATATGGGCAAATCTGTAAAAATTATTGAACTGGCTAAAACGATGATACGCCTGGCTGGGTTAATTCCTAATCACGATATAAAAATTGAATATACAGGTTTAAGGCCGGGTGAGAAATTGTTTGAAGAATTACTAAATGACAATGAAAATGCCATGCCTACTCATCATGAAAAGATCATGATTGGCAAAGTGCGCGAATATCTCTTTAATGAAATTGAAAATCAGATATATGACCTGATCCATCATGCTAAGAATAATGATGACCAATTGGTTGTAAAAGCAATGAAGCAGATTGTTCATGAATTTAAAAGTAAGAATTCTGTTTTTGAGGAGTTGGATATGATAGCTGATGTTGTTAATGAATAAAAAATTACTTTTTGTTATCCCTTTTATTTTTATTATCTCCTGCAATACGCATGTTAGTAACCAGGTTGTTGTTTACAATAACGACTTTGAAAGTGGTAATTTATCCAATATAGGTAACGGTGTTATCAGCCAGTACAATGGATCGGCAGTATTGGGGCAGTATAATAATGGCTTTTTTACGCTATCAGTTAATAATTTGCCTAAACACGATCTGATCACAATATCCTTCGACTTATATATTCACGATACCTGGGATGGTGATGAACCGGCACCCAACGGACCTGATATATGGGAAATGTTAATAGACGGAAATGCTTATGTAAACGCTACTTTTTCAAATGATCCCTGTCCAGCCGACGCTCTTTGTTCTCCGCAGTCATATCCATTTGATTATCCTAATTTTTATAATAACCCTAAAACGGGAGCGTACAGAACCGATTTACCCGGTGTCTGCCTTATGCAAAATGTAATAGGATGGACAACTCAGTACAAAATTGTAAAAACTATTACGCATTCTAACAGTACAGTAACATTACAATGTTTAGATAAACTGGTGCAAACTAATAGTCCTAATCCAAAATGTGATGAAAGTTGGTCTGTAGATAATATTAATATACAAGCAATTACGTTATGAAGTTCATAAAGCTTACTGCTATATGCACAATGATATTTTTTGTAAGGTTTAATGGATACACGCAATCTTTACCGGTTGGTACTACCGCCGTAGAAGATTATTATAGACGAGCACAGATGCTTGGTATTACCGATACCAATGTCTCTTTTACAGTTCGCCCTATTTTCCCAAATTTCCTTAAGAAACCGTTTGATGCATATTACCCGGATACAACCGAGCGAAGGTATGATATGATGGAAACACAAAGCTCGTGGATAAGTGACAACAAAAAATTAAAAATCAGTCTTTTACCTTTAAGTTTTCAATCACAGTTTAACTCTACTAATCCATATGGCTGGAATGATGGCCCCATGATTCCGGCCAGGGGCCTGCAGACTCTGGCAAGCGCAGGTTTCTTTTTATCATACGGGCCTTTAACTATTCAATTCAAACCTGAATTTGTTTATGCAGCTAACAATAATTTTGCAACGTTCAGTCCAATTCAATATAATGTAGTGTATGCCCGTTATTTTGACATTTACAATAATATTGATTTACCGGCACAGTTTGGTACCGGGGCCTATTCCAGCGGATTTTTTGGGCAAAGCAGCATCAGGCTTAATTTCAACGCTTTTTCCTTTGGTTTATCAACAGAAAATTTATGGTGGGGGCCGGGTATAAGAAACTCATTGTTAATGAGCAATAGCGCTCCTGGTTTTGCACATTTAACATTAAATACTACCAGGCCGGTACAAACACCTGTCGGTTCGTTTGAAGGGCAGTTAATTGCAGGAAGGTTGGAAAATTCAGGCTACCCGCCATTAGAGGGGAATTATACTGATTTTGGGATCAATGTATACGTTCCAAAACCTAATGACTGGCGATATTTGACCGGGGTTGTTTTAACCTGGCAACCCAAGTGGACACCAGGCTTGTTTTTGGGATTTGACCAAAGTTCAATGAGCTATGGTCAAAATTTAAGCGGCCTTAGCGATTATTTACCTTTTTTTTCTCCTATAAAGCAGGTAAGCGCTCCTGATAATCCCATTAATCAGCCAATTCATATAAGTTCGGTATTTATGCGCTGGCTTTGGACACAGGAACATGCTGAACTTTATTTTGAATGGGGGCAATACAACAATACCGAAGATTTTCTCCAGGAATTATTGGAGCCCAACAACACCCGCGCTTATATTTTTGGCGTAAGAAAGCTTTTACCTTTCAAAAAATCCAACAATGAAAATATCCTGATAGGCGTTGAGGTTACACAATTACAGGAAAACTCCATAACTAATATTGAAAATGGGACAGAGTGGTATGTAAGCCAGGCGATAAGACAGGGCTATACCAACCAGGGGCAAGAATTAGGCGCTGGTATTGGACCCGGCGGCAATTTACAATCTGTTGAAGTTAGCTGGGTAAAAGGGTTGAAAAAAATAGGATTACAATTCGAGCGGTATGTGCATAATAACGACGCTTACTACTATATTTTTGAAGATAGCCAGGATTATTCAAGGCATTGGGTGGATTTGAGTGTAGCCGCTACCTGGGAGTGGAATTATAAAAACCTGATTTTTAATGCAAAAATTGAAGGCATTCAATCATTGGATTATTACTGGAATTTAAGGCAAAACGGGGATGATCCGGGCTTTGTAAACCAAACAAGCGTATTTAATTTGCAGGTTCAGGCAGGTATTACCTATAGATTCTAATTGCTACATAAGAAATGAAAAAGATATTTTTTATAGTAAATATAGTGTGTGCATTTACTTGCTTGCTTTTGCAAAGTACTGTAAACGCGCAATCTCTTCCTGTAGGGTCGCTTGTGCTTGATGATTATTACCGGATGATGCAGTTACTTGGGAAAGTTGATTCAAATGTATCATTCACGGTGCGTCCTATTATTTCTGCGTCTACCTTAAAGGTAAAAGATGTATTTGACCCGGATAACACATTTAAACATGACCATTGGATAGAAGCCGGTCCTGTTTCTTTTGATAAGGGTCGTGGGGCGTTTCAAATCCTGCCGGTAAGCTGGCAACAGCAATTTAATTCTGATCATCCCTATGGCTGGAATGATGGCGCTATGATACCCGCCAAAGGCTATCAAACTATGGTTAGCGGCGGATTTTATTTTAAATACGGGCCTTTAAGTATACAGTTTAGGCCGGAGTATGTGTATGCTGCCAATCCGCCATTTAATGGATTTGCCAGTGGCCATACCGGCCAGGACTTAATAGACTATTATGCATATCACAATCAAATAGATAATCCTGAAAGTTTTGGCAGTGGCGCGTATAGTAAAGCATTTTGGGGCCAAAGTAGTATCAGGTTAACTTTTGGCCCCGTATCAATAGGTTTATCCAACGAAAATTTATGGTGGGGGCCAGGTATCAGAAACGCTTTAATTTTAAGCGATAATGCGCCGGGATTTAAGCATATTACAATAAACACAGTTCGGCCCATAAAAACATATATCGGTTCGTTTGAAGGGCAGATATTGGCCGGGCAACTTGAAGGTACCGGCTTACCTCCGCTTCCCGTAACCACGTTACCCGACGGAACAAATTTATTTGTCCCAAAAGAAAATGACTGGCGATACTTTACCGGTTTTAACATAAATTATCATCCAAAATGGATACCGGGATTTACCATCGGCCTAACAAGAACATTTGATGCTTATTATAACGATGTTAAAGCAAATGGTGGCCTTAGCGCTTACGTTCCTTTCTTTTTTCCGTATGCAAAACAAGCTACTGATAATGCCCAGGGTGTTGCTGTTGGAGATCCGTTCCCAAGAGACCAGTACACGTCATTTTATGCAAGATGGTTATTTACCAAGGCCGAAGCAGAAGTTTATTTTGAATATGGTTTAAATGATAATTCTTATAACCTGGAAGATTTTATAGGCTCTCCTGATCATTCACGTGCGTACATATTCGGCTTAAGAAAAATGTTTCCGGTAAGCGGGTCGAAAGATCAGCATATTTTATTTAGCGGGGAAATTACTCAGCTGTCACAATCTCCTGACAGAATAGTAAGAAACTCAAGCGGTTGGTATATACATAGCACGGTTACAGATGGCCAAACCGAAGAAGGGCAGGTACTTGGTGCAGGTACCGGTTCTGGCGGTAATCTGCAATCAATGGATATAAGCTGGGTATCTGGACTGAAAAAATTGGGGATCAGTTTTGAACGCTATGAACATGATGTTGATTTTTACGAAGAATTCTTTCCTGATATAAATGGCAATAGCAGGAATTGGGTTGATTTTGCCGTTGCCCTGCAAGGAACGTGGAGCTACAAGAATCTAATATTTAATGCAAAGCTACAGGAGATAGAATCGTTAAATTATGAATGGATATTAAAAAATTACAACCCCAGCCAATACTATATTCCCAATAACACGGTATATAATTTACATGCCGAACTGGGTATGACCTTTAGGTTTTAGAAGGTTTCCTTACCAATAATATATAAAAAACAAATAACAACCCGCTTATCAAAATACCGGTCAGAATTGCAGTACGGTATTTAAGTGTATTTTTTGTTAAAGGTAATTCGGGTTTATCAACAATTTGAACGGTTGGTGTTTCCTGCGCAAGCATGGTTTTACTTTCCTCAAGGCTTTTTACCGTTTCAGAAAAAACAGTAGATAATACCATTTTATCACGATCTTTTATGTCAACATCGGCATTGGCTGACGTATAAGCGGGGTTAAGGTTTAAAAGCGTTTTGTTAGCTTCTGATAAACCGTATGTCCTGGTATTAAGAATTGCCTTAAGACTATCTGTACGCCATTGCAAACGATTTACATTATCTTTTAACCTTTTGGTCTTGGTCGAGATAAAAAAATCTGTTGATTGTTTGATCATCCGGGTGCAAAAAAGCTGTGCCAGCTTTTCATCTTTCATCGTAACATTTACCTCAAAAAAACCTAATTTTTTATCGGGTTTTGCTATTTCAAATTCACCGTCTAAAATAAGAATGGTCATTTCATGCAACAGGCTATCCTGCAACCTTGTATTATGTTTACCATTTAACGGAAAATGGATTATCTTCCCGTCTGGACTGTATTTTAACCACTTTTTGTTGAGCTTATATGCGGCAGCATATCTGTCCGCGAGTGTTTGTGTGCTATCGTAAGCTGTGGATAAAGTCTCCCGGATCAAATCGTGACTTTTTATCAACTCTTGTACATTGTCGCCGGCCAATACGCCGCTTGCGCCGCCTAAGCCATCCAAATTAAATCCGAACTGACCTGCTAAAGCAGATAAGCCACCAGTACTTCCGCTTGATTTTGAATCGTCAACTACAAAAGTCAACCGGGCCGTGTAAGTAGGTGCTTTATACCATGCAGCAAAAGCGCCCAGTAAAGCTCCGGCCAGTAAAACCAATACCAGCGACTTTTTAAATAGCCAGACATATTTAACGTCAACAAAACGGTCGTTAATTAGCTTTTTGACAGAAAATTCAGGCTCGTACGGGTATGGAAGATTTTCCTGGCTCATTTTATTTATATATGATAGCAAAAATACTTACTATCGCCGTTAATGCAGCGGCTATCCCGCCTAAGTCTCCCAATCCTATTTTCAATCCGGATTCAGGTAGCTTTTCAGGCACAAATATCTTACTGCCCGGTTTTACAGCAGGGTAAGTGCGGAAAAATAAAAAATATCTTACCGGCCTGTTCAATCCATCAGGATATTTAATATACGCGCCTTTTAACAGCGCGTTTTCTGTAACACCTGCAGCAGCATTAATATAATACTTGAAGCTGCGTCCGTTATAGCTTACATACTGGGGATTATTAACCGCGCCCGATACCTGTACGTAGGATATAACGCGCGGAACGTATATACTATCTCCCGGTAACATTATCATTTTCCTGTTAGTAGTTGAATCGTGGCCTGAAGCAGACGTAAGATCAACATTTACACGTATTCCTTTTCTGAATACCTGTGCATTTTCAAGTGATCCATACGGAGTTACGCCACCGGCCCGCTTTAAAAAATCGATAGCTGTTTCATTCCTGCTTTGCACAGGATATTCTTCAGGGAATACAACTTCTCCTCTGACACTTACGCTGCCTAATGGACGGTAATTTACTAAACGCGCGACAGAAATGACATCATTTGGCTGAAGTTCATACACCTGGTGTGTGCCCGTCAGGGAGTCGAGGTTAACTATAAATGACCTGACCAGTTTGTCGGCAACCGTATCTGATTGATTCGGAATTATCCTTGATATGGTAACATGATGATCGGCTGCTTCATCCGCAAACCCATTCGACAATGCGATAGCGTCTGTTAATGTTAGACCTTTACGATATGTTAAAATAGAAGGCTTTCTGACATAGCCTTCAACAGTTACTTTTTGTTTAGAAGTAAACGCCTCACGATCCAATATCACAACTGTATCTTCACGCATTAAGGCTATATCATCTTTGCCGTTAATAATATTTCCTGGTGTAAACGGAATTGAGGTTTTTTGCAGGTTCGGCAATGTTCTCTTTATCAAACCACGTTCCATATAAGCTTCAGGTTTTAATCCCTGGGCTTCGGTTAAAAGTTGAGATAAAGTAAACCCCGCTGTAAGTTCATATGCATCCGGGCGATAAACAGCACCTTCAAGCACAACCCGGTTGGTGTACCGACTGGTAACAGCCTCAATATTTACCAAATCACCACTATGTGGTATAATACTCGAAAAAAGATTAGCCGGAACGTCGTGTACCTCATGTTCAAGCTTATTAATTTGGTCAATTTTCGCAATGCCCCTATAAGCAATATCAGTATAGCCGCCTGCATAATTGATCAGGTCTTCCAGTGTTTCATTGTCTTTTAATTCATAAAGCGCAGGTATTTTTACTTCGCCGCCAATGCCAACCCGCTTTTTATAAACGGGTATATGTATCACATCCTGGTCTTCCAAACGGATATTACCCTCTAACGATCCATGTTGTAAGAAGTCGTAAAAATCTGCAGTTTTATAAACTTTATTGTTTCTAACCACTTCAATATTCCTTAATGAACCATTTTCATTAGGGCCGCCGGAATAGTATAGCACGTTATATAAGGTAGATAAAGAGGAAATGGTATATGAGCCGGGTGTATTTACTTCGCCAACTATCGTAATTTTAATTCTACGGGTGCTGCCTAAGTTTACTGTCAATTGTGTTTTCCCTGATTTCAACGCCGGGTAAGCTTTTGTCATCTTGTTTTTAATTAACCTATAGGCATCTTCAATAGTAACCCCGTTTAAATAAACTAAACCTGCATACTGGATTTTAAGGTAACCATCAGGGCTTATCTTAGGTTCATCACTCGCCTCATTTAACCCTGTTAAAAGCACGTCTACCTCATCGCCGGGCCCTAAAATATAACCCTTTGGGGTAGCAACAGAAAAATTGGGTTCGAATTTTGTATCTAACTGGTAAAAGAAAGAAGCGCCATAAACCTCTAAGTCACTAAGCGAACTGGATTTGGTATGATTAACCCGTTTAGGCATAATAACAGTATCATCCTTGGCCCTGGTAAAATCTATCGTTTTCTTTCCTACAACTGCCGTTCCGCTGTTTTTTTTGCTTGTTTTACTATCCAGGCCTAAAAGTGTTATCCTGTTTTTAAGCTGTTCTATTTGATCGGGCGGCATTCCATTTTGAAAAAGATACTTAACAATATCATCTTCTGACATTCCTTTGGCTTGCGCTGCCTGGTAAAGTTGAGTTATTTGCTCATCACTTAATGAACTGACTTTTGTACTTGATATTTTGTCAATAGATAAATTCGAGATCTGGGCAGCAGCCTGTTTTGAAAAAAATATTAAACCAAGAAATAAAATATATAACAAGTATTTAAGGCGCATGTAAAATAATATTAAACTAAGTGGTGCAAATATAAAATTTTAAATTGGTGAAAAGTTATAGCAAAGGGCAACTAAGTTACCGGCTAAATGTTTACTTGTATTTCATGATTTAAACAAATACCATACAGTAAATAACAATTAATGTTTTATAAAATACAACTTATAAAGGAAAGAATAAGGTTTTTGATATTTGACAAGTTTAAGTATGTGCCGTTATTAGGACTATGCAATTGCTAATTTATAGGCTTCCAAAGTTTGTTCTGCTGCTTTTTTCCAGGTATGTAAAGCTAAAACCCTTTCGGCAAGCACCTCATCAAATGGCGCGTTGCTTGCCAGCTCAACTGCTGCCCTGATACTATCCGTATTTTCAGGATCGCAGTAAAAGGCATCGTTGCCAAAATATTCAATGGTATCGCCTTTGTCAGTTATTACCAGATTACACCGCATAATAGCTGCCTCTAACGAACTTAGCCCGGTAGTTTCAAACCAGCTTGCCAGTACATGCACTTTTGCCAGTTGGTAATATTTTACCAATTCATCGTGTGGCACCCTGTCTAAAAAGGTTACGTTAGGGCCCGCAGCTGTGCGGCAATCCCGGTAATAATCAAGCTGGTTAGCCGAAGGCGCGCCAATAAGTACAAGTTTATATTTGGTATTATTTAAAGCTTTAATCAAATTAAGCTGATTTTTTCGGTTCTCAATTCGTCCCACACAAATTACCAGGTTATCGTCTTTTTTTATAGCGGGATCAAACGGAAACTTTTCCGGGTTAATGCCATTGGTAACAAGCACCGCGTTAACTTTACCGGTATAAATATTCTTCAGCCTTTCTAATTCCGATTGGGAATTAGGAAGAATAAAGTTTGCAGTTTCCAGCACTTTAATAATGCTTTTACGCTGACCATTTAATAAGAAATTCAGGGTAGGGCGATGGTCTTTTCCTACCAGCCAGCGGGCGATAGTTTTAAAATACTCCATACTGTCTGATGACAGGCCTGCAAAAAAAGCGCCTATACCTTTTCGGTTATATTTATAATAATCTCCGTAAGTGCAGTGTATGGTCGATACCACAAAAGGCATTTTTGCCAATTTACTATGGTAAACCATGTCTGCTGGCCGTGGAATGCCAAAAAAGTGAAGCAGGTCGTATTTTTCATAAGGTATCACATCTATTGACCGCAAAATATCAATTTCAACGCCCATATCCGTTAACCGCCGGGCTGTTTGCTCAATTTGTACGGTATCGCCTCCGGCTATTGTGTATAAGTTCAGTCTTGTGATAAATGCTACCTTCATTTTTATTTGTTAATGCTTTTTCCGGAAAAAATTGCCCCGGGAAAAGCGCCAAAGTTAAATATTTAACCACGTAACTGGAAAGGATGAATAACGGCGGAACAGCTTTTAAGTTTTATCAATGTTGCTGCCGGGCAAATATGCATGACAAGTCTCGATAACTGACACCTTAATACCCCTTAAAACTGTCGGATCAGATTAAACAAACAAAATCCAAACAATAGCGTATACAGTAGTTAAGTTAACCTGGTTGCAAAAACAACTCCAATTGATTAGTATTGTACAATTCTGTATTTAATACCTGGTTAATAATGAAGTTAAAATATGTTTAAAAATTTCGCGGTAAAAATTTCTACAAAGAACAGGCAAAAAAAATATGATTACTTTTTAGAACAAATGCAACCGAATAAGGATACCAGAATTTTGGATGTAGGTTTTACGGACGATGATCCGTATCCCGGGATCAATTTTCTGGAAAGAAACTATCCTTATAAAAAAAATATAACAGCGCTCGGGATAGAAGATGCACCTAAATTTAAAAAAAACTTCCCCGAAGTAAAAGTTGTATTGTATGATGGAAATTATTTCCCTTTTGCAAATAATGAATTTGATATAGCGTGGTCAAATGCGGTAATTGAACATGTAGGCAGTTATGATAAGCAAAAACTTTTTCTTAGCGAATTGGTCAGGACGAGTAAAAATATTTTTATTACTACCCCAAACCGGTGGTTCCCGATTGAGGTACATACCAGGCTGCCTTTTTTGCATTATTTGCCTAAAAAATACTTTGATAAAGTACTTTGGGTTGTGGGTAAATCATGGGCATCTGGTAGTTACATGAATTTATTGAGCATAAATGATATAAAACGGATGTTGAACGAACTTAATATTAAAAATTACGTTATAGAAAGAAATAAAAAATTCTTTGCCACAATGGACTTTGTTTTAATTGTAAAGCAAGAATAAAAAGCAAGGACGCAGGTTAAGCTTCCTGGTTTTTTATTGATAAAACAAACAAAATGCCATAAGGCTTGTATTAATTAATATTAACATATTTAAACATAAAAGACTTTTATAAAATTTAAATTTTCATTAAGGTAGATACATCAATTTAGCCCTTTTGCTTGCTATGATTTATAATATACCAGGCTTTAAATTTAAAATATCTAAAGAAATGAGGTTTTGAATTGTGTTTTTTTAAAAATATACTGGTAGTGAAGCAAAAAAGGTTAAATTTGGGGATTGAACTCTAATATAAAATATCTTGTAGCTATTAGAATATCTACCGGGCCTTAGTAATAGCGTTAACGTTCATATGAAGAAAAAAATTTACATTGCAGGTGCGGGTGGAATGCTTGGAGAAGCTTTTTACCGGATTTTTAAAAATGATTACGAAATTAAATGCACTGATAAGGATGTAAATGAAAAATGGCTTAGTTTCCTGGATTTTCGTGACTTTGAAAAGTATAAAAAGGAAGTAGAAGATTTCAAGCCTGATTACCTGTTTCATTTAGGTGCATATACCGATCTGGAATTTTGTGAACTCAATTTAGAGGATACTTATCTTACCAATACAACATCGGTAGAAAATGCGGTGTTTATTGCTAACAGGTTGAACATACCCCTGCTGTATATTAGCACTGCCGGTATTTTTGACGGCACAAAAGATTTTTATGATGATTGGGATGAACCGAACCCGCTTGGTCATTATGCGCGTTCTAAATACATGGGCGAACGTTATGTGCGCGAACATGCAAGCCGTTATATTATTTGCCGTGCGGGCTGGATGATGGGCGGTGGCCCCGATAAAGACAAAAAATTTATAAACAAAATAATCAAACAATTAGCCGCCGGTAAACGCGATTTGCATATTGTGAACGATAAAGACGGAACACCAACCTTTACTGTTGATTTTGCAAAAAATGTTAAGCTGTTGATTGAAAAGGAATATTGGGGTTTATACAACCTGGTTTGTAATGGCGAAACCTGCAGGCGTGAAGTAGCAGAAGAATTAGTAAATATATTGGGCTTAGAGGAAGAAGTTACTTTTCATGAAGTAACATCAGGTTATTTTAAGGATACTTATTTTGCACCGCGACCGCCTTCGGAGCGTTTAATTAACAGAAAGCTGGAATTAAGAAATATGAATATTATGCGCGACTGGAAAGTAGCGTTACATGAATATATAAATGATTACTATACTGATTATTTGAAGGACAAAATTAGTCCGGCAAAAGAGGATATTACTATCTTATAAGTTTCCCGCTATCCATAATGCGTATTGCTGCTTTTGGTTTCCGGTCAATACCCCCCGCTAAAGGTGCCGCCGGCGCTGATAAATTTGCTATCGAACTATTCCCCCGCCTGGTAAGAAGAGGGCATAGCGTTATTGCCTACAACAGGCGCTATCCCACAGTATTTGTTGATGTTAATGAATATAAGGGTGTAAAGATCAAAACTATTAAAACTACGCCTAAAAAGGGTTTTGATACTTTATGGCATTCGTTCAGGAGCACCCTTGATATTATAATTCATAATACAGCCGATATTGTACACATCCAAAATGGCGGTAACAGCATTTGGGCATTGCCATTGCGATTGTTCGGAAAGAAAGTGTTCATCAGCCAGGATGGCGTGGATTGGAAGCGTGATAAATGGCCCTGGTACGGCAAATTATATTTGCGCTTATCAACCTTTATTACCGCCCATTTACCAAACGAGGTAATATTTGATAATGTGATAGCCAAAAAACTTTTTGAGGATAAATTTGGAAAAAAATACAAATTCATACCATTTGGCAGCGAAGTTGAACCGATAGGGGCAGGCACAGATATCCTGCAAAAAAATAACCTTGAAAAAGGCGGGTATTATTTATTTGTAGGGCGTTTTATACCTGACAAAGGCCTCCATTATTTAATACCGGCGTTTAAAAATTCCAGCTCGAATAAAAAACTGGTACTGATTGGCGGTTCGCCAAATCCGTCTCCATACGAAAAACAGTTGCACGATATGGCCGATGACAGGATACTGTTTCCTGGTTATATTTACGGAGATGATACAAATATACTTATCGCCAATGCTTACTGCTATATCCAGCCTTCGGACGTTGAGGGACTTTCGCCAATAGTTTTAACCGTAATGGGTTTAAATGTACCACTAATAGTTAGTGATATTGAAGAAAACGAGTACGCGGTTTTAGATACAGCCCGCAAATTTAAAAAAGGCAACATAGAATCATTAACTCACGAGATCAATTTTTGTGAAGAAAACTACCCGGAGATGTTAGCGTTAGCCAAAAGAGCGCAAGCCAGGGCTTTGAGCGTTTTTAACTGGGAGAGCGTCGCCGACGAACACGTAGAGGTATTTATGAATAGTTAGGTAAAAGAGTCGGGATACAAGAATCAAGAGCCAGGATTATTCCGGCCTACATTCTTGGCTCCTGGTTCTTGCCTCTTGGTTCTTATAGAGCCTTCCTGAATACATCAACCAGTTCAAGTGCTGTTTTATGCCATGAAAAGTGCTTTAAACGCTCGCGCCCTTTACTGATCATTTCTTTTTGCAGGCCGGTATCATTTAACACAGTTTGCATTTTTTGAAACATATCATCGGTATCAAACGGATCGAACTGTAAAACCGCATCGCCGCCTACCTCCGGCAGGCAGGTGTTATTAGCAACAAGTACCGGCAAATCATGTGCAAAAGCTTCTAATACAGGTATGCCGAATCCTTCATTTACAGAAGGGAAAATATATAGCTGCGCATTTTTATATAATTGAGCCAGCGCATCGTTTGGCATATAACCTGTTAATACAACATCATTTTCAAGTTTGGTATCTGCAATTGCGTTTAATATTTGCTGGTGATCATCATTGCCAAATTTGTTAACCGGGGTGGGGCCGGCTAAAACTAATTTCAGGCCACCGTATCTCGTATTTTTAAGCTTGCTAAATGCATGTATAAGCGCGGGGATATTTTTCCGTTTATACATGGAACCCACATGTAATATATATTGATGCGGTGTTAATAAAAATGACTTCAAAACGGAGTCGGTTCCATTAACGTCCCCATCAAAGTTTAAAGTTTTTGCTCCCTCGTGTACAACAACCAGTTTTTCATTAGCAATATGCGTATAATGGTTGATTTGTTTTTTTGCATATTCCGTAGGCGTTACTACAAAGGGTGATCTCCTGGCAGCGGGAACTGCCGTTTTATAATATAGCCATAGCCATAGCTTACTATATTGTTCGGGCGATTCAAAAAAAAACGCATCATGAAAAACAGGTATAGTTTTGTATCCCAAATGAATTAGCGGGACAAAATTGTCGGTACAGAAAACTATATCGCAGCTTTTAAAAAAAGCTTTCAGCGGTAATATCAATTGTTTCCAAAGCTGGTAACGGGCATGTTCAATAAGTTTTAGCAGTTTATTGCTGCCTGTATAAACCGGTATGACGGTATCGAAAAAATGAAAGCGAAGATCATCGCTGTTCATTTTTTTAAACTCATTACATACTTCTTCAAGGTAAGTATGGGTGCCGGTTTTGGCTACCCGCAGGTCCCGCACATCTACTGCTATGGTTAGTGGTTTGTGCATACTTTAAATTGCTTCCCTGCTTTTTATCACTTTGGCAGGCACACCCGCAACTATTGAATTTGCCGGAACAGACTTGGTTACTACGCTCCCCGCTGCAATTACGCAACCATCGCCAATAGTTACACCGGCCAGTATAGTAACACCACCCCCAAGCCAGCAATTATTACCAATAACCGTGGGGTGTTTAGTAACCCCTTGTTCTTTTATAGTTTGGCTGAGGTTTGTAAAATTATGATTTTCTGAAAATACCTGGATATTGGGCCCGGTTATTACGTCATTACCGATGGTGATACCGCCCTGACCGGCTAAAAATGCCCTTGCACCAATACCCGTACGGTCGCCAATAGTAATACCTGCGCCTTTTTGTGCAATTACCCCGGTACAAAATAAAAATGAATCACGAGCGATAGAAACATGGTCGCCAAGTGTTATACCATTAACAGAAAGTGCATTTATACAAACATTATCATCCAGTATTAAATTTTTTCCGGCGGTTAGCTGGTAACCATGCCGCACTTTTACCATTGTACCAACAAAAAGCAGCCCCGTTGATCTTTTTAAAAATGGCTTTAAAAGCAATCCCCGGATGACCTGGAAAGATCTTACCCAGGTAACACTGAAAAGGTCCCTGCCGGTATATGAGCTTTCCCATTTGTAATTGGGGTCATTTTTTAATATCCTTATTAATTTTTCAATTATCATTTGCTGGTTGTAATTGAGGTACGTGGTGCATGATCACACTGATCAGTAAACCAGATAAGAACCAATTCATATAAGATAAATAGGATGACGACTCTATTTCTGACGTTAATGTAGATATAAAAAATCCAATTTTTATCAAAAAGACCGCCATACAAAGCTTTCTTTCTTTTCCTTTTAATGTAGGAAGCCACTTATAGCTTATCCTGATAAACATTACAAATACAATCAAGTATAAAACTAATGCTATTATTCCGGCCTGGACCCCAAGTATAATAAACTGGTTTTCGCCGCCTATGTTTTCGTTTAAGCTTGCCCCAACTCTTCCTGACGACCCTAATCCTAATCCAAATGGGTGCTGTATTATAGATAAAACCCCTTCTGTCCACGCTAACAGGTGGCCTACGCTGGATGGGTCGCTAAAATCTATCGTATTCAAAACAACCGCCAGCAAACCGCTGTGGTTATTTTCAAATTGAAAAAACAAGTATATAATATAAATTGCAGCTAATCCAAAAACTGCATTAATGGTATTGACAATCAACTTTCTTTTTGTGATAACCGCGTAAACATAAATGATAATAAAATAACTGGCGAGCGGTGCGCGTGATATGGCGAAAAGTATAGAAAGTAAAGAAGCGCCTAAAGCAAGCATCCCGGTGCCGGTAATTTTAAATTTATTGTCATCCGTTGTATACAGGGCGAAAATTACGGACAGGGCGATTAATGTAGCTCCGGCATGTTCAAGCGGGTTAGTAAAAAAACTGCCAAACCGGATGTAGCCGCTGTCTGAGTTAAAACTCATCACCAGCCCGTAAGGCCCATCTATATCAACGTTGTAGAAGTAATAACTGTAGTCAAAATAGCCCGTATGAAATTGCAATGGGCTTTGTGTAGCAACTTCAACAAGCATTACAGCCGCCGCCGCAATAGTTAATATGATGATATAGCTAAAGTATTTGTTGATGTAGACCGTTTTGGGATCAATAAAGCGCCCCGCAAAGTAAACCACAATATAAAAGGAAATGCTTTTTAACGAGAGTAGTCGCCCTGTAAAAGCCTGGTCGCCAATAGGTAAAATGGCATAGATAATGAGCCATAGTAAAAAAGCAAATATAAAATAATCAATCAGGTGAAGCCTGGGGCGATGTTTTAAGGCTATTATATTTAAAATGAGTACACTAAAAACAAGCGCTTCTTTAAAAAATTGCAGGAAAGGAATAAAGTCTTTCAGCCCCAGCGTAAACGCTACCGACATTGCGGTAGTGTACATGGATAACCCAAAAACCAGGAATATAAATATCCCGCTTGTGTTGCCTTTATATATCTCCCTTGCGGCAAAAAAGAACGAGACGATATAGATAAGGAGGAAAATAAACATGCCGGGTGTAGTAACTTTGATGCCAAATTAGGTTTTTTGAAGTTAAAATCCTCATTTAAAATTTGCGCTTCATGTTTAGGGTACTAAATTTCAAATCAGATCATTTTGAACAAGCAACAATTTTGTTTCTACCCCAATAAATTATACTTTGCGCAAAGATGATCAAACTGATAAAAAAAGCTGTACGGAAAGCTCAGACTCTTATACAAAAGGCATTTGCAAGGGACACTGATCACCTGTATGTAGTTTCTCCTTACAATAAGTTAATGACCGAACTTGAAAAAAAGGAAGATTACGAAAGTTATCAGCAATATACCCAATTCCGCGAGGCTTTTGAAAAAAGGATACTGGAATTTACCAAAGCGGCTTATGTCAGGATGTTTGGTACGCTATACCATTTAAACAAATTCAAAGGGAATTTTTCATTTCGGGAGGCATGTACAGACCAGTGGACCTTAAACTCGCGCATGCGTTTTAGTTTAGAGATCATCAAACGATACTTTTCAACCGCAAAAAGTATATATCTTACTGAACATGATACTCCCTATTATAAAAACCTGGTAAAGCTTGGTCAATATGATTTAGTTACCAGCATTTACAAACCCGGCGATGCCTTGCACCAAGACCTGACCAAACTTACCTACCCTGATAATTCGTTTGATCTGTGTATGTCGTTTGAAGATTTGGAGCATATACCGGATTATAAGGCAGTCATTAAAGAATTGTACAGGGTTACAAAGCCCGGCGGGCATATTCTTTTAAGCGCCCCGTTCATGATTGAAAATGATGAAACCATTATCCGCGCGACTATTGATGAAAAAGGGGAGATTACCCACCTGTTAACTCCCGAATATCACGGTGATCCCGTTATCCCGCAGGGCATACTTTGTTATTATCATTTTGGTTGGGATTTGCTGGAGCGCTTTAAAGATGCCGGATTTTCATCAGTAAGAATAGTTATCGGCTACGACATTGATAAGCTAATTTTGGGTACGCTGCCGTTTATAATGGCTGAAAAATAAAGTTGCTCAAAATGTGTTAACCCTACGTTAGATCAAATTTAAATAAATAATTGATAATCAATGTGTTAACCATGTTCAGGCGTAAATTGTGGCTTTTGGAGTAAATAATCCCTCTTTCAAACCTTTTATTAAAAACGCTGCCTTTTCATTGCGCCTGCGCAACTTGAAATAAACCCATAATGATAAATAATAAGAACCGCTAAAAATTATATAGATGGGATAAAATACCGGCTTTCCGTATTTTCTTAAAAACCAAATACGGTTCCTGCTTACGTAATAATGAATAACCGGGCTTAAAACGCCCTCTTTTTTTTCAACCGTAGCAGATACACTCGCCTCGTGATACATTTTGCACGACGGTAAATAATGCAGTTCATAGCCAAAGTCGCGTAACCGGTATGATAGCTCAACATCCTCGTAGTATAAAAAGAAACGTTTGTTAAACATGCCGCCTTTTGTTAAAGCGCTATTCCTTACCAGCATGCAACAGCCGGTCACCCACAGTGCAGCTTCAAAATTTGAGGTATTAACCGGTAATGTTTTATCAGAATAGGGCAGGCCCAAAAATTGGTTAAAGCAGCCCTTGCCGTTCCATATTTTAGCTTTATCATGCATCCAATATATGGCAGGCTGCACTGCTGCGGCATGTGGGTAATTATTTAAGTGCGCGCTAAGCAACGCAACGATATCCTCATCAACCAGCGTATCGGTATTAATGACCAGCGAATAAGTATATCCACTTTCAATACTGTAAACCAAACCTCTGTTATTGCCTTCGGCAAAGCCAAGGTTCTCCTTGTTTTCAATATATACCAGGTCGGGGAATTTGGTTTTTAATATGGTTAAGGAATCGTCGGACGACCCGTTGTCTACCACAATTATATCAAAGCCCGAGTTATAGCAATATTTATTTAATGAATCAATACAATTGGCCGTATGTACGGGTGTATTCCAATTAAGTAATATCAATGCAACGGGTTTAAGCATTTTGTGTGGCGAATTTTTTTACAGCATACTCATACAGCAGGCATGCGCAGCTTTCAATAATAAGTGTAAAACCGGCTATCAAAAAGTAATTACCCAAACTTGTTACTGTAAACGCAACTAATACCGCGGTAATAAAAAGAATTATAGAAGCTTTAAACAAATAAATGTTTTTGTTTTTTAAAAGGATGTCCAGCAAACTATAAATGTTAAGGGATGATATAACCGGAACAAATGCCATAATTCTTAAAATCATAATGGCCGTTGAATTATGTTGTTTTGATAGCGTATATATAATAAAATCAGCCAATATAAATATAATTATAGCACCGGCAAAAGATAGGCTTACTGTTAAATATTTCAGTTTTCTTCTGTAAATATCCCATTTATGCATGCTTTGTTTATAAACGTTAACAGCGTTTGGATAGATAGCACTGGCAACGGTGCTAAGCAGGTTGCGGCATTGCCCTATTATCCTGTCGCACAAAGTATAGGCACCTAATACCAACAAACTCGAATTGTTCCATTTTAACGCGAATATAATTACCGACTGCTGCAGGTTACCCGAGATATTGTTTACAGTGAGATAAAAGTTGTTGGTGCCAATTTTTCGCAATTCTGTTTTTAAAGGAACATGAAAAGCTAATTCATACCTGCTTGCAAAATAAATTAATAGCCCAACATAAGTTATGCAATTACCCAAACCCAAAATAAAATTGACCCAAATCCCATCGCCGGGTTTTTTTATAAAAAATAGGATCAATAGTACCGCAGCTATGTTGGCTATAAGGTTATAAATGTTAAAAATTTTCAGCTTTTCGGCACCGATGAAAAAACATAAAGGGTTAAAAACTTCTGCTAAAACAACAGGGGCAGCCAATAAAATATATGGGTAGTAACTCACGTGAAACCAATAAAACAGGAATAATCCCATAACATATAAGGTAAAGATGATTACCCTAATGCATAAGATATTATAAAACACGCTGCTTAACGTGTCTTTGTCTGTTAAGTTGTAAGCGGTATCTTTTACCCCGGATTGAATAGTGCCATAGTTAATAATTGTACCGGCAAGAATGGAGAACATATAAGCAAACATGATCATACCGTAGCCTTCAATACCAACGCTACCTGTTATGATGCGAATAGTAAACAGCAACAATAAGACATTAGATATCTGTATACTGCTTAGGTTAAAAAAGTTGGACAGGATATTTGTTTCCCTTAACTTTTTGTAAGAACCCGTTAGTTTTTGTTTCAAACCTTATAAATTGGTACAAGGCAAATTTAGGTTAAATTAACCGAAACAGGCTGCGAAATTGAACAGGAAGGCAGGTGCTCGGTATGCAGGCGCAAAAAAAGCGGGCAATTATAATAATTTCCCGCTCTAAAAATAAATGGTGATAATTTAATTACAGGTTCATGCCACCTGAAGCTTCAATGCGTTGGGCGTTTATCCATTTTGCATCTTCGGTACATAAAAAGGCAACAATACTGCCTATATCATCCGGCTTGCCCACACGCCCAAGGGCTGTTAAGCCGGCAATGCGTTTATTCAGCTCAGGGTTATCTCTAACCATACCCCCGCTAAAATCTGTTTCAATTGCGCCAGGTGCCACCACATTTACAGCTATGCCGCGCGGTCCTAATTCTAAAGCCATATACCTGCTTAAAGTTTCAATCGCTGCCTTCATGGATCCATAGGCAGAAGAGCCCTGGAATGAAAAACGCGCTAAGCCACTGGATATATTGATAATGCGGCCGCCATCGTTTATAAATGGTAATGCTTTCTGAGTTAAAAAGAATACACCCTTAAAATGAATGTTCATTACCGCATCAAATTCTTCTTCTGTAGTTTCGGCAAAAGAGGCGTGCAGGGCAGTTCCGGCATTATTGATCAAAAAGTCAAAATGATCTGTATTAAAAGTGCCTTTCAATATCGCTTTTACCTGCGAATAAAAGGTGTCAAAGCTTTTTACATTACCCGCATTTAATTGCAAAGCTGTAGCTTTTTGTCCGGATTGTTCGATCTGGGCTACCACCGCCTGTGCTTCATCTTTTTTACTGTTATAGGTTAGTATTACGTCAATGCCTTTTTTTGCCAGGTTCAGCGCCATGTCTTTGCCTAATCCACGGCTGCCACCGGTTACCAATGCTATTTTGTTTTTTGATTCCATGTCTATCTTTTATTTGATAGAACAAAGGTAATACGGAATGTTTTGCCCTTGTTTGCAAACATCAATCCAATGTTTGTAAAATTCAATCATTAATTATGCTCGAAAAACAATAGGGGCGAGCGCGGTTTGTTTCCTGAAAAAGTTAGAAAAATGGGACACCTGTTCAAACCCCAGCGAGTAGGCTATTTCAGAAATGTTCCAGTCGGTTTGCTTCAAAAGTATTTTTGCTTCCTGCAAAATCCGGCTGCTGATGATATCCGTTGTGGTCTTGCCGGTATTTTCTTTTAATACTTTATTAAGGTGGTTTACATGAACAGCCAGCCGCGCTGCATAATCCTTTGCTGTACGTAAGCTGAGCTTTTGGCTGGGCGATTCGATAGGGAATTGCCGTTCTAAAAGCTCAATAAATAAAGAAGAAACGCGGGCCGAAGCATTGTGTACCGGGTATAGCGCCGAAGAAGGTTGTAGCTTTTGTCCGTAATGGATCAACTCTAACACATAGTTACGCAGCAGGTCATATTTATATGCATAATTAGAGGCTAACTCTTTATACATCTTCCTGAAAATTAATGTGATGTCTTCAGCCTCCTCTTCCAAAAGCTGGAAAATAGGATACCCGCCGGGTTGAAAAATAGGCAGATCATCCAATATAACGCCGCTTTTAGTTTGGATTAAAAAATCATGCGTAAAAATGCAAAAGTATCCAAACTGCTTATCGTCCAGTGGTAAATAGTTATACGGTATTTTGGGTGTGGCAAATAGTAAGGCATTTTTTTCAATATCAATTACTTTATCGGCATATTCTGCTTTATTCCTGCCACTTATCATGCTGATCTTATAATACGCCCGGCGGTTATAAGGCATGGTAGCTTTCTTACTTATACGCGCCATTAGCTCGTCTATTTTAAATACATTAAAATGGCCTATTTCTTTATTGATGCCTTCAGGGATAATAGAGGCTGTTTCCTTATAAAATTCTTCAACTGATATTATACTCATAGTCGCAATTTGTTGCAAAATTCAAATACAATTCAAATGTATGAACTCTTCTAATAATTATTTGATATTTAGGTGCCCGCTCCGTTGGCTGTGTACACACAGCCCCTATGACAAAGTCTAAACACACATGGTAAACTGGAATAAAAAAAGGCGGATGATCAAACCGATCATCCGCCTTTACTAATTATAAATTGTTATATTATTAATTTCTGCCTTTCATTTGGTAGTCATAAGGTGCCTCTGCACCTAATAAATACTTCACAAAATAATCCCAGCGGCGGCGCATCATATATGGGGCATACGTGCCATATCCGTGAGGGCTGTTCGGGAATACAACCAGGTCATAGCTCTTATTTGCTTTTTCCAGCGCTTCAACTACCAACAGGGTATTTTGCGGTGGTACATTATTATCTGCCAAACCATGTGCAAGCATCAGGTGACCTTTTAAGTTTTTAGCAATGTTTTCATTTGCCTGTGCATCATAGTTATCGTTTTCAGCTAAACCATCGTAACGTTCGCCCCAATTATCCTCATAGTTACGGTTTTCATGGTTACCTGATTCAGAAATACCAACTTTAAAGAAATCTGGATAGCGGAACATAGCGCAGGCAGCTGCAAAACCACCGCCCGAGTGACCCCAAATACCCACTTTGTTAAGATCGATAGGGTATTTTGCAGCCAATTGCTGGATACCTGTAACCTGGTCTGATAAAGTATTGTCGCCCATATTGCCATAGTTCATATCATGATAGCTTTTTGAGCGGTATGGGTTGCTGGTACCTTCAATTTCAACTACAATAAACCCTAATTCAGTAAGGGCGTTATTGTCGCCTTTAGCGACTGAAAAATTCCACCCTCCGGCACCTACGCTGCCGCCTTGAGGGCCGGGATAGATATAATCGATAATAGGATATTTCTTACCCGGATCTAAATTTTTTGGCAGCCATAGCAAACCATACACTAATGTTACCCCGTCATGCGATTTTACAGAAAATGGGATCACCGGTTTCCAGCCTGTCGCTTTAAGTTTCGATATATCAGTATGTTCTAATTCCATTAGCTGTTTACCTTCCATATTACGTAATACAGTTACGGGCGGAACATCCGGCTTTTGATAAGTATCAACAATGTAATTTCCTGACGGAGAAAAAGTGGCCGCGTGTGTTCCCGGGCCCGGCGTAAGCACGGTTAAGCCTTTCCCATCAAACCCAATTTTGCAAAGCCTGGTAAAATAAGGGTTTTCAGGGTCCATACCATCGGCAGTAAAATATATCACACGGTTTTTCTCATCCAGTTTTTCTATCCCGGTCAATACCCAATCGCCTTTGTCAATTTGGTTTTTTAACTGGCCTGTTGTAGCATCGTATAAATAAAGGTGGCCCCAGTTATCACGTTCAGAGAACCATAGTATTTCATTGCTTTTGCTCAGGTAACGCCAGTTGATAGCCCTCCAGCCCGATTCAAACTGAGTTTTAACAGTTTCCTGGAAAATTTCGCGCACGTCGCCTGTTTCGGCATCAGCCATGCGTACTTTTTCTTCCTTGTGGTCGCGGCTGGTAGATGCAAAAACCAATTTTTTTGAGTCTTCGCTCCAATATACGTCAGCCCATCCCAGGCCTCCTTTTATATCATCGCTCAACGTTGATCTGTGCAGATCAGGTGCCATCTTTAATTTAATTACTTTAGGGTTATCCACATCAATGATAACACGCGTAAGCAAAGGGATTATTTTATCGCCAGGCAATGGATATTTCCAGGCAGTCAGCACGGGTGCGCCAACCTTAGTGCTTACCAGGTACATATTGTTCACCTCGCGTTCGTCCTGTTGAAAAGTAGCAACCTTTTTCGAATCGGGCGACCATACTACTATGGCATTGTTGGTTTTTGCCCAACCTGCATTATCGGTAGCGTAACCATCATCTTTCACGCCATCAGTAGTAAGTTGTGTTTCTTTATCAGTCGCTACATTACGTACCCAAAGGTTATAGTTTTTTATATAAACTGCTTTTTTTCCATCCGGAGATAAATTTTCGCCCGGTCTGCCTGCGCCGGCCCTTGCGCCGCCACGGCCACCACCGCCGCCTCCGCCACGCCGGCCACCGCCGCCTGCTGTAGCAATTACTACAACATGGGTTGTATCAGGTACAACTTTATTGCCCTGGAATTTATATTGTTTGCTGTCTACTGTAAAAATAACGCCTTTACCATCGGCAGTGTAGCTGATACTTTGGAATGGCAGGGTTGCAGCCGTATAGGTTTTGCCTGTAGTTGCTGATAATACGGTTGCCAGTTTTGCATGATCGAAAGCTACGGCTTTTGTTCCTTTAGCGGGGTTGAACACCATAAACTGGTTGCCTTCGGCAACCGGTGTACGGTACCAAAACCGGTCATCAGCCAGCCAGTTGGGATGAATGCCAACGTTGCGGTCAACCAGGTCGGCCCCGGTACCCATCGCGCTTTCTGCGCGTTCATAATCTTTTGCGGTTAAAACCGTTCCTTGCTGAGCACTGGCGCTTATTGCCATTGCAAGAGGAATAATGGTGAGTAAAATTTTATTCATAGCGGTACAATAAAAAAGTTAATGAAGAGATCAGTTAATGTTAATAGCACAATATTATGAAAATAAATAACTTTTTTTAATATATAACTAATATGTTACCGCACGAAAAGCCATTTTTGGATAAATCAATTATTTTTAGGCACAAACAATAAAAAAAAACCTTTATAACAAATAAAAAAAATGCGCCATTTCTGTTTACCTGGTTATAAGTTTGTTTTTTTATGCGGGTTTGCACATAATCTCCACCTGCAACCATCAGGTATTTTATGGTTCAATTACAAAAATTTAAAAACTACTTTAAATATTCAAAAATCAATTTATGAAAAGATATTGTTTAGCGCTTGACTTGATAGATGACCCGTTATTGATTGCCGAATATGAACATTGGCATAAAAGTGAAAATACCTGGCCCGAAATTAAAAAAAGTATAACCGATGCAGGTATAACCAATTTGGAAATATATCGGTTTGGCAACCGCCTGTTTATGATAATGGATACGGATGATACCTTTGATTTTGAACGAAAAGCCGCTATGGATGCAACCAACCCAAAGGTACAGGAATGGGAAGCTTTAATGTGGAAGTTTCAGCAACCGGTTCTGTTGGCCAAACCCGGCGAAAAATGGGTGCTGATGGATAAAACATTTCAATTAACCTGAATCAAAATATGCTACGGATAGATTCGCACCAGCATTTCTGGAAATACGACGCAGTTACTTATAGCTGGATTGATGAAAGCATGCAGGTGATCAGGAAAGATTTTATGCCGGAAGATTTGGAGCCGATTTTAAAAAATAATGGATTTGACGGTTGTATTATTGTTCAGTCTGACCAATCGGAGCAGGAAAACGACTTTCAACTGGCCAATGCGGCAAAGCACGGCTTTATAAAAGGGGTAGTGGGTTGGGTAAACTTGCAATCGGTGAGGATAGAAGAGCATTTGGTCTGGTATAGTCAATTTAAAAAAATGATAGGTTTCAGACATATATTACAGGGGGAACCTCAGCGCGATTTTATGCTGCGGCCTGCCTTTTTGAACGGAATTAGCCTGCTAAAAAAATATGACTATACGTATGATATTTTGATTTTACCCGACCAGCTTGGTTTTACGGCTGATTTTGTGTCACGTTTCCCTGATCAGCGTTTTGTGATAGATCATTTGGCAAAACCGGGTATAAAGAACTGGGAAATTGCTGAATGGAAAAAAGATATAGCAGCCTTTTCAAAATTTGAAAATGTTTTCTGCAAAATATCAGGGATGGTGACAGAAGCCGACTGGGAAAAGTGGGTGCCAGCTGATTTTTATCCTTACCTTGATGTGCTGGTTGAAGTTTTTGGAATAGACAGGTTAATGTTTGGTTCGGACTGGCCCGTTTGTAAGGTTGCCGCTGACTATGAGCACGTGGTAAGTATTGTAACAACTTATTTTTCAACCTTTACCAAAACAGATCAACAAAAACTTTTTGGCGGAAATGCCTGCAAATTTTATAATATTTAAATGCATTGCGTATATGCCCGGACGATGCAGCATTTATTACAGGCTGAGACTATCTTATTGAAGGAGACTTACCAGGCTTAACAATTAAGCCTTTTTATTCATCTCCTCTAACATCGCAATTATTTTATCCAGCTTATCTGTTTCCATGGCATTCAAACATAGCTGGAGATCCTCTATTTCTTTTTTGGCTTCTTTATTGGTGTTAAAATCTTCATTAGCTTGTATGCGGTCGCGTTCATTTTGCCTGTTTTGCGCCATCATAATAATAGGGGCGGCGTACGCAGCCTGGGTTGAGAATAGCAAGTTTAATAAAATATAAGGGTATGGGTCCCAGCTTTTTATAAAAGCAACCACATTGAGCGCCATCCAAAGTAAAACAAAAGCCGACTGAATTATGATGAACCTCCAGGACCCCATTCCGTTTGCTACCGTGTCTGCAAGGCGCTGGCCAAACCCGCGTGATTCTGCATGTTGCTGATGCCAATTTTTCTTTTCCGTCATATTTTTAAGTTTAAATAGTTGCGTGATAAATATAGTATAAATTAAGGCCAACTATTTTTTCTTAAATACATAATGCAGCACTTTCCTGTACAATTCATCAGGCAGGAAAGGTTTCACAACAATATCATCCATACCGGTTTGCCTTACCTCTTCTTCAATTTCTTTTGGCAGGTTAGCAGTAAGGGCTATAATAGGTATAGTAACTCCATTTGCCCGCATTTTGCGGGCAGCTTCGTAGCCGTCCATAACAGGCATGTGCAGGTCCATTAACACCAACTGGTGTTTGTTGGTATCCAGTTTATCCAAAGCCTCCTGACCGTTAACGGCGACATCAATAATAGCGTCCCACCTTTGCAGAAACTTTTGTACCACTAAAACATTTATCGGGTTATCCTCCACCAGTAAAATATGTACGCCTGTAAGCGATTTGTATTCTTCGGGCGATATGCTTTCTGTATTTTGATTGCCAAGCGCGTTTACACTTTTTTCAAATGTTTGAATAAAATAAAAGGTCGAACCGTTGCCCGTTTCGCTTACCAGGTGTAGTGACGAATGCTGCAGCTCTAATAATTTTTTGCAGATAGCCAGGCCTAAACCCGTACCGCCAAAACTTCTTGAGGTGGACGAATCGGCCTGGGTAAACCGTTCAAATATCAGTTTTTGCTTTTCTTTTGAAATGCCTATGCCCGTATCTTTTACCAGGATATTCAGCGTAACAGTTTCCTCTGTTTGGCCCACTACATCTATGCCCACTTCTACATAACCGGCTTGTGTGAATTTAATAGCATTATGTACCAGGTTGGTTATTACCTGCGATAGCCGGGTTGGATCGCCCATGACTTTGTTTTTTAACGCCTCGTCAATATGCAGGTTTAGTTTAATGCCTTTATCACCGGCAGAGATTTGCAGCCCCTTAACAATGTTTTTGGCGATGGTGGCAATATCCATTTCAATATGCTCAAACGTGATCTTGCCGGCTTCAATTTTGTTATAATCTAAAATGTCATTTACAATGGCCAGCAGGTTATTGGCCGAAAAGAGCATTACGTCCAACTGTTCTACCTGGTCTTCCCGTGGATCATTCTTCAGCAACAAATGGCTTATACCAATTACCGAGTTAAGCGGTGTCCTGATCTCGTGACTCATCGTGCTCAAAAATTCACCTTTTACTATAAGCCCCTGTTCGGCTTCCTCGCGGGCTTTCTTCAGTACAAATGAAACCCTGTGCGATAATACAAGCGATTGCAGGAAGAAAAAAGCAATATAACCAATAAAACTGATCAGCTGCATTGGCGGTATCGTGCCCCAATAATGGAATAGTGAAATGGCAAAAACCGACATCAAAGCAACGGCGCTCATTAACGCATAAATAGAACCCGGTCGATTGTTTTTGTAGGCCCGCGCATATACATAGGGCACATAACCCAGGCAAAAAAGCATGATCAACAAAAATGGGTTAATTAGCTGGCTGAAATATTGCGGTGCCAGGCAAAGCGACACAGCAGTAAATGCAAAACAAACGGCGCTGAGGCTATTTGTAAATATTTTGGTAGCATCCAGGGGGTATAGGTGGCGGGTATATAAGTTAAATAAGCCGATGCCCAAAAAAAGGCTTGCATACTCAATGCGCACTGTAATATACCAGCTGATATGCGGAAATACGGTATGCAGCACATAATTATCGGTACCTATTATACGGTAACTGAAAACAATTGAATAAAGCGAAAAGAGTAATGTGGCCTTATCCCTGTTGCCCAATAAATACAAGCCAAAAAAGAACAGCCCGCCCATAAAAAGGCAGCCGGTTAACAGCAGGTCAATAGCTTCTGCCTGTTGCCTGCTTAAGTCAATGACTTCTTTACTGCCAATAAATAACTGTTTGCTTATACCGCCTTTGCTGTGTACAAAGTTGGCTATTTGCAGCGTAATTCTTAGCGTATCGGCATTGTCGGGTACATGCACAGCCCGGTATTGCCAATGCGGTACAAAATTCTTTTCGGTTGTGCTTATTATCCCGTCTGCCGCCACCTGGCGGCCATTTATAAATAGCTTGTAAGCACAATATACATCGGGCATGGCAATACTAATCGGTGCATTGGTTTTTGGTAATAATACGGTAAGCTTATACGTAGCATAACCAAAGGCAGGCAGCTCTTTGCCATTTAATATAAACCCATTCCATTTAAAAGGGAAATTTACAGTTATGCCTGGTTTATGTACAGAATCTCCCGGCTCTATAAATTGCTGCCAGTAAAATTGCCATTGGCCGTTAAGCGCAAGTTTTTCGTTAAGCGATTGCTTGCGCAAATCAATAATGCCGTTTATAGCAGTTGGTGCCTGTGTATTATTGGATGAACAGCCATATAGCAGGAAGCAATACGCTACTATTAAAACAAGGTAAGGTTTTATGAGTCTCATCAGTATGCGTAAAAGGCTTAATTATTAAAGCAAGATTGAATTAATAATTACATTGTATTTCAGGGCTTAAATATAGAGAAATAATAGAGCAAACTGGAATGTCAAGCCTGATCTAATTGTCATTTAGTGAGAGGAGGAAAATGTTTTTAATACGCTGCGTATTCTTGCGCAAATAGAAATTGGGTAATGGTCCAAAGGATTTCTTATTGAGGCGATTAGTTTAATGGGGATTAATTGGTATATTGCATTGCCTTTCGGTATTACAATGAAAAAAGGGGTTAAATATTTATACATTATAGCAATTCTCCTGGTAGCTATCGTGAGCCTTACCGCTTGCAAAACACCCTACACTCCCCCGCCAATAACCGCAGTCAGCAATTACTTAGTGGTGGAAGGCCTGATCGACATTACCGATTCCACTTATATCAACTTAAGCCGTACGGTAAGTATAAACAATCCTTCAACAGTAAAACCCGAATTAAAAGCTACAGTAACTATCGAAAACAACCTGGGCGGCAGCTATCCTTTAACGGAATTAGGCAATGGCGTTTATGCCGCTGCCCCGCTAAACTTAAGCGCTTCCAACCAATATCATTTACGCATAAAAATCTCCAACGGAGAACAATATGCTTCAGATTTCGTGCCTACAAGTGTCAGCCCGCCAATTGACAGCATTAGCTGGAAAGCTACAGCCAGTACGCTTAATATTTATGCCAATACCCACGACCCTAACAATGCCACCCGCTATTACCGCTGGGACTTCACCGAAGAATGGGAGTTCCACTCTAATTATGATTCCTATGAGATATCAAACGGTTTGCAAATTATAAACCGCTTGCCATCCCAGCAAATATATTTCTGCTATACCGGCGATGTTTCTAATAATATAACGCTGGGCAATTCCGCAGGGTTGAGCAGTGATGTGATCAGCCAGCAACTTATTAACACTATCCCGTCCACGGCTGAAAAAATAGGCATGGAATACAGCATATTGGTAAAACAGTATGCCCTGACAAAAGATGCATACGATTACTGGAACCTGCTTAAAACCAATACCGAGCAGCTGGGGTCAATTTTTGACGCGCAGCCGTCGTCCACTATCGGCAATATACATAGCCTGAGCAACCCTGCCGAAGTTGTTATCGGCTATATCAGCGCAGGTACAATTGCTACCCAAAGGATATTTATACATAAAAGCCAGTTGCCCAACTGGCAAACTGCTCCTTTTTATCCACTTTGCGAAACCGATTCGCTGGATTGCTGCCCTCCATGTCTTAGATGTGGTATTGGAACCACCTGCCAGTTTGTAAATTATTTATGTACAGGTAGCCCCGGGGCCCCTGCCTTCCAGGGCCCTCTGACACAACTAATACCTATTGATCCGATTACTCCTGTAGGCACTTTAGCGGCGGCCCCCGAATGTGTTGATTGTACCCTGCGCGGGCATACTACGGTGCCGCCTTATTGGAAATAATTTGGTGAGGGCGAAATAAAAAATGAGTAAAAATGAACACATTGCATTAGACATAAAAACTACGATGAAAAAGTGATTTAACAGTCGGGGATTTCAATTAAACGTGAATATACCGTTGAGCTTTTTGATGAAGAAGCCAAACAACTGTTAACCGAATTTTATAAACCCTATAACCAGGAGTTATTTGAGTTTTTAGGCTATGAAATACCGGAATGGCGGTAGGGCAGCATATTATTTTTATCCGTGCAATTCAACTTGTCCCAAATATATAAATACTTACTTCGCCTTTATCATATTGATTGTTACAATGCTGACAGAATACGGATCAAAAGTCCGTGTAAATGTTTTACTGATACCGCTGATCTTTGAAGTTACCGGCACAACTTTTTCGGGGTTGTCAATCGTATTGGTATCATCAGCTTTATCGCTTTTTAATACTACAAGCGTTCCTTCTCCTGCTAATTTAACCATGCCTTTTATATCCAGCGTTACTGGCTGCGGCGTACCGGTTGTATTTACTACTTTAAGATATATGGCCCCGGTTTTGGTGTTTTGGGTAGCCACGTAAAACATTGCCGGTATTGGTTTTGGCATATTGCCGCTTGTGCTGTCGCGGCGGGTGGCCTTGCGGGTCTGGGTGGGTATGCCATCGCCGGTTATGGGCACCACCTTATTGCCTAAATAGGTGTTAAACAATTTTTGGGTATAATACGATGGCGAGCCATAGCTGCTCAAGGCATTATAGCCTATCATGTTCCAGTTCCATTGCCAGCTACGCGGCTGGGTGGCCTTGCTTACATTTACAAACATAGGCGCATAGCACGACATAACCACAAGGTCTGAATTGCGCTCCATGCCGGTCATCCACGCCGCGTCGCCCAATGCCGAGTTTAAATTAGTTGTCGGCTGCCCGTCCTGCGCGGCCCATTCGCCTACAAATATTTTAGGGCCTTTGCGGTCGTACTTGTCATAATGCGCGGCATCCTCTTCCATAGCATAAGGGCTGCGGTAATAATGCTCGTCAACAACTTCAGGCTTGGCACCGAGCGTTGTTTTTAACGCGGGATACTGCACATCGCCAATGGTTGAAATAACCTGCAATTGCGGGTACTTCTTTTTTATCGCATTGCGGAACTGGTTAAAGCGGCCATCATAGCTGCCTGTTTTATCAAACCAGTCTTCGTTGCCTACTTCTACATACGACAGCTTAAACGGCGCGGGGTGGCCATCGGCAGCGCGTTTTGCACCCCAATAGGTGTTTACACTACCGGTTACATACTCAATTTCATTTAAAGCATCATCAACATAAGGTTTTAACAACGGTCCGGCATCAATATGATCGCCGCGAAGTGAATAGCCTCCATAAACAGCCAGCAATGGCTGCATGTGAACATCTTCGCACCATTCTAAAAACTCCAGGAAGCCAAGGCCGTCCGAGGCACGGTAACCCCAACTGCCGTTATGGCCCGGGCGGTCCTCTAAGGGGCCCAAAGTTGTTTTCCAGGGGAAAGCATCCCCCAGATAGTTGCCTTCTAAAAAGTTGCCGCCGGGAAAGCGAAGGAACGATGGCTTCATATCCACCATCATTTTCATAATATCTGTACGGTTGCCGTTAGGGCGGTTATTATATGTGGGCGGAAACAGCGAAACCAGGTTGAAATAATATACCCCCACGCGTTTGGTAGAGATAACAAAGTGCGCATCCAGCGTTGGTTTAATATCAGCCGCTGTGGTTAATTTTACTTCGTATTTATTCCAGAAGATGCTTTTAACCGCGTTAACTGTGCCCGACGCGTAAACCGTTTTGCCGTCGTTACTTTCGAGGCTAACGGTTATCGGACCGGCGGTATTGTCTTCAATAACAGGTAGGGGGGCAGGCGCTCCGGCAGGAGGGGTGAAGCCAGGCCGTGTCGGCGGAACTGGCCTGCCTGTGCCTTTCATATAAAAAGAAGCGCTGTAAGTTGTCTGCGGTTTTACCGGGATGCCATAAAAACCCTCGTTTGCAATGCCGGCGCGCGTACCCGCATTTTCAACCGTAAGCCTTAAGCAGGTGGTAAGCGCTGCATTGATAGCATTGCGCTGCTCGTTGGCAGGTACGTTTTCGGGGTTTGCGCCTATTAATTGAATGGCTGCTTTTGCATCACCTTCCTGTATCATGCTCCAGCCTTCAGGAGTTGTGGGGTTATCTTTAAATATCCTGTTCTTTATTAGCTCTGCATAAAGGCCGCCATCGTACGAGTGGTTGATCTCCTCGGTCATCAATCCATATAGCTTCGGACTAACATTTACACCGGGTTTGGTAAGGTCTAACGTTAATTTGACGGTTTGCGCCTGTAGGTTAACTGAAATAAAAGCGCATAGCAATGCTACCGGAACAAAAGATAACTTCTTCATAATTTGACTTTTAGGTTTGTTTTATTAATTGTTGTTTTTACAATTAATACGTAGCTAAAGTATAATAATTATTGATAAATTCAAAATCTCCGTAGAGACGCAATGTTTTGCGTCTCTACGGAGATTTATCAAAAAATAAGATTGGTTGGATTAGGTATAAAATTCAAAAACGCCTGGAAGTTGGCGTAATATTTCTGCATATCCAGGTGGTAATAATAGGCCCCCCGTTTTGAACCAGATTTATCCTTTTCGGTTTGTTTGATCAATAAACCGGTAGCTAATAACCTTTTGCTGAAATTCCTTTTATCAATAGTGGTATTATAAACACTTTCATATAAGTTTTGCAACTGCGGAATGGTAAACCTGTTGGGCAGTAACTCAAACAATATGGGATGGATAGCCGCTTTATAGCGGATGCGCCGCTGGGCCAGCTCAACCATCTCATGGTGGTCAAATATTAGCTGGGGCAGGTCCTTTAGCGAAAACCATTCGGGATGATAATCATTGCTGATTTGTTTCTCATATTTATGAATATCAATCAAGGCGAAATAAGCCGTAGATACGGTTCGCTCCACCGGGTCGCGCGACGGGTCGCTAAAAGTGTGCAATTGCTCCAGATACATACCGTCGAGTCCTGTTAATTGTTTAAGAATCCGGTTTGATGCCTGGTCTATGCTTTCGCTACCTTTTACAAAACCACCCATTAAACTCCATTTGCCTTTTTGAGGTTCAAACCCGCGATGGATCAGCAGTATCTTCAATTCATCACCATCAAATCCGAAGATAATACAATCTACAGCCTGTATAAAACGACTTTCGCTGGTGTATTTGATCATTTAATAGTTTTGTTATATAGTATAACTTCCAAAATTAACATTTTCACCTTTATATTTGGATTTTAAATAACTATGCTCATCCGAACCGCTACGCTTAATGATATTCCGAAAATAATGCAACTCATAACCGAAGTGGTGCCGGTGATGAATGCTACCGGTAACTTTCAATGGGATGCCACGTATCCAAATACTACAGTTTTTGAAAATGATATTGAACTTAACCAGCTATGGGTAGCTGATGACGACGGCGATATAGCCGGTATAGCCGCCATCACTACCAACCAGGAACCGGAATATGCGTCTATTGGCTGGGATTTAAACGAAACCGCCATCGTTATCCATCGTTTGGCGGTGAGCGTACAGCACCAGGGAAAGGGCGTAGCCAGCCTGTTGATGCAACAGGCGGAACAGGAAGCAAACAAGCGGGAAATTAAAGTTATGCGTATTGATACAAATTCGGCCAACAAGGCTACCCGGCAGCTTTTCCCAAAACTGGGATACGAATTTGCAGGAGAAATTGGCCTGGGTTT
>Ga0302309_10000451_pt1 | contig 47313 bp, 36 predicted proteins | sample III_Palsa_N1_1_FD_200453 | JGI IMG/M metagenome (GOLD analysis project Ga0302309, IMG submission 200453) | Peat permafrost microbial communities from Stordalen Mire near Abisko, Sweden - III_Palsa_N1_1 | ecosystem: Environmental > Terrestrial > Soil > Palsa > Peat permafrost | place: Sweden...
AAAGAGCAGGCCCCCGGTGGAATTCTGCCCTCCGGCCGAGGTCCCATAGAGGCCCACCCGGGACGTATCTACAAAGGAATACTGCGCCGCGAGTGCCTTGATCCATAAAATACGATCGGGGAAACCGGCATCGGCCAGGTTTTTCCAGCATACGTCATGAAACGCTTTTGACCGGTTGGCCGTGCCCATGCCATCGATCTGAACAACGATGAAACCCAGCTCTGCCATGCTTTGCATTTCACTGTAAGGCAGAAAGTTTTTGGGAACGTATGAATCCTGGGGACCGGCATAGATATTCTCAATGACAGGATAGGATTTTGCGGGATCCATATGCGTGGGTCGGCACATGATCCCCCATATGTCCGTTAACCCATCCCGCCCCTTTGCCGTAAATACGGTGGGGAGTGGTACACCGGTAGCCTGGAAGGCGCTGACGTCCGCCTGTTCCACGTCCATGACCTTATGGCCGTCCGATAGGCTGCGCAATGTGGTGACGGGTGGTACATTCACCTGCGCATAGGTATCCAGGTAGTATTGCTTATCGGGTGAATAGCTTACGCTATGATTCCCTTTTTCGGGCGTCAGGGCCAGGAGCCTCTTCCCGTCAAATCCAATCCGGTAATAATGGATATTGTAGGGGTCCTCGCCCTCATTCATGCCGCTGGCCGTGAACCAGATTTCGCGTTTTTTCCGATCGACGCTATCGATCTCCCTTACCACCCAATTCCCTTTTGTGACAGGGTTCTTGATTCGGCCGCTCAGTGCATCGACCAGGTAGATATGTCTCCAGCCGTCCTTTTCCGATGTCCAAATGATTTCGTTCGTGCCTTCGAGGTATTCTGTAAAGATCCGGTTTTCGTAAATAAAGGTAGGCGTCTGTTCATCCAGGATGGTCCGGGTACGGCCATTAAAAGCATCTACCTCAATGACCCGGAAACGCTGGTGGCCCCGATCCACTTTCTCATAGAGAAAGTATTGCGGGTTGTTCCCCCGCCAGTGGAGCGCCGGCGCATCAAAGAAATCAATGAGGGGCGTATTCACTTTTTGCGTACGGTTCCCTGATAACGTAAAAATGAACATTTCATAGGACGTAAACGGATCACCGGGCTGCTTATAGGCTTGCGAACGTAATTGGCCGCGGGTCGTACCCGGGACAGAAGACAAAATATAATAAATGGGAGAATCTATCACCGGGTTAACATGATACCCGACTACATATTTACTGTCGGGCGACCAGGCCAGTGCGCCATATGGCTTATCGGGGGTGCCATCCAGGGTAAACTGAACGGGGGCGCCCTCGTCCTGGTGCTTCGCAGGCCGCACAAATACATTCCCTTCTTTTACAAAGGCAATCCATTGCCTGTCCGGAGACGTACTATCCGTCTCAAATCCCTCCCACCGGCTGGGTGGGCGGGTCAGCCCGGGATATTTGGCCGTATCGGGCGGTGCCAGCCTTTCCTGGTCCAATGCCGGCCGCTTGTTACGATGAGGGATATCGACGTAGACGTATTCCTTTACGCTGTCGGCAAGGATATTGCAGTACCAGAAGGCCTTGCCGCCCAGCAACCAATGGGCCTTGACACTCATTTTATACACTTTATTACGTGCTGTGCTGTCAAGATGCCGGGCATTTTTGTAACGGTCCATCTCCTCGCTGCGGGTGGGATGATAGGGAGAGAGCGGCGTCTGTTGTGCAGCCACCGTTAGTGACCCGAAAAAACAGCCCATACACAAAACGCAATAGCCAGCAAGCAGGGGTGATCTCATACTATATTAGATATGTCCGACAACAACAGGAATAATAATAAGCGTCACATAAACGCTTAAAAATAGAGACAATAAACGAGTATGCCTTTATCAATTTTAGGCGATTGTAATCACATTTTAATCTAAAATTAAAGCTTCGTTCCTTTTATCAGCCATACCGATTTTATGGATTGCTCTTTCAAATGCAGGAATCGCTTGCGTTCTTCGTCGTGCATAAAATTTGCAAAGTCATTGTCCGTGTCAAATTCTACCAAGTGGATTTCGTAGGGCTTCTCCATATGGTTTTCTATATAGGCGCTTTCATCAGGCCGCACCCGAAGCAAAAGCCGTCCATTGTATTTTAAAATGGCCGGAATGGCAATGGCTTCAAATTGATCGAAAACAGTTTCCTGTCCGTCCAAAATGTAAATGAGTTGGGTGATGAAAATCATTTCTATTATTTAAAATCGTTGGGCAAGCGGGTTTACTCCTTGAATAGCCCGTCCCACTGTGGGTTATGGTGTGCGGGTTATGGAGTCACCTTAAATATACTGAATTTATGAAGCCGGATCGTTGGATCCGGCTTGCAGGCGTCCGATGAATGTTATTCATTCGTGTAATCATCCTGGTTGTACGGCAGGTTGGGATAGAACTGGGTAAAGTCGTCGAAAGAGGACATGGGAGTTGGACTGGAACCACTGGTGCCCAGACCAAGATATCCGCTGTCATTGATGGTAAGGCCTATGGCCAGTTGGCGGGCACCTCCGGGAAAGTTTTGTTTTTGCGTCCAGGTATCAGAGCCAAAATCATATTCCCAGCAATCTGCCAATGCAGCGCCATTGGCGCCTAATGCCACATACGCCTTTGGAATACCGTTATTGTTCATGGTAAAGGCTACTGCGTTGGAGCGCACGATATGATAACCGGCATCGTAGCTTTGATCGGTAATACCTCCGATCGGTCTGAGCTGATAAGCTGCTCCACTGACCCATTGAGGGGTGGCCGTTGGGTCATACCTCCAGAAATCGGTTAGCGTTACGCCATTATCACCTGTACCCGTCACGATATAGGCCCGGTTTCTATATACGAAGGATACAGCCCCTACCCGCTTAGGACCCGGATAACTGGTATACGTCCAGGCAGCGGTGGCTTCATCCCACTGGTAGAAATCCTTGTAAATGTATTGGCCATCCGTTCCGCCTAATACGCCGCCGATGCCAGTGGCAAGACCAAAAGCCGTCGCCTGACTGCGCCCTGCGTTATTAGGGATAGGAATGTTGGCTATTTGACTCCATTGCGTGGAGGCAGTGGGGTCGAACTTATAAAAGTCGTTTGCCCAATTGGTCCCTGTGCCCGGAAATACATTGATACCATTGTACCCTGTACCGCAATATCCGTACTTGGCCGTAGCGAATCCGACAGCGAAGGCCCTGGCTTGTCCGGGTAAGGTATCCACTTCAGTCCATTGATTTTGAGTGGGATCAAATGCCCAGAAGTCGTTGTAATAATAGAGACCATTAAAACCGGTACCCACGTATCCTACGTTTCCAATGGAAAACGCCACCGCGGAGCCGCGGTTTGGGCCGCCAAACGTAGACTTGGTCACCCAGTCTCCACTGTTGTTGGTGGTGCGATCGAAGCAAGAAAAGAAGGCGACTGACATCGCCGCAGTGAACAGTAGTCTTTGCGGTTTCATAATTAGCTAGTTTTTAATTTAACTCCAAACTATTTTTAATTATCGCAATAAAATAGTTAAAACGGAGTTACGCACGATATTCGTGTACTAATTATGTAATTAGGTATACCAATTTAATATTGATACCTAACTATAATAAAATGTTAACAAAAGAAGTGTTAACAAATGAAGTGTTAAAGCCGCATTGGTATCGATTGTTATTCGCAAAGACTTAGCTCGTCGGTCCCTAGGGTACTCATCTGGATCAAGCACACCCTGCCTGCCTGACCGGCCACGGTGAAGTGTAACACCAAGGTGCCGTATTGCGTTTCATAAGCGTCCCACAGGGCGTCCTTTATCTTGGGATTGCCCAGGTACTTAAACAGGCTATTGCGGGGAGTGCCCAGGACGTGAAGGCTCATCTTCCCCTTGAATTTGGGACCTATCTGGAAATATTTTCTTTGGGTATAAAAAGAGACGTCTTTATCCTTATAATAGATAACGCCCCCGCATTTTGCGCTCGGCCCATCTTCTTCAGTACCGGTACTGCACGGTACTACTGTCTTAAACTCTGCTCCGCCTGTATTGGATTTCTGCCCGTTGATCGTCCCGTTAAGGATATCCACCGTTAGATCCGGGCAGGCGGCTGTCTTTGGCTTGAGCTGGGCCATGGATACGGTGGCCAGACATAGGAAAAGGGCAAACAAGGTCAGGTTTTTCGCAGGATGGTTCATAAATAGAAGTATTTAATTACCGGCTGCTACAGCAAAATCCTTGCTAAAAACAAAAAGGTCAATGACTTTCAGGAAAATACCCCCGCCAAACCGCCATCGGCGAAAAAATATTTTCAGGAATTTGTCCAATCCCCAAAACTCAATCGTCATTCTTTTTTAACGAATAAAATTTCAAACAAATGGGGAAAGTAATGAGTTTGATCAATGCCACACCTGATGGCTTTTTAGACGGTAAATATGCCATTATCGATGCCGAATTTTATGAGTTTACGCACGGTCTCTTATCAGACACCCGAACGGTGGCCTTTGGCCGCCACACTTTCGAACTGTTCCAGGACCGCTGGCCACCCATCCTGGAAAATAAAAATGTGCCGGAATGGAGTGTAAAAATGGCGAGGGCGTTGAATGATAAACATAAGGCCGTTTATTCATCCACTTTGAAAACAACTACCTGGAACAACTCTGCGGTTGTACAAAAGGTGGAGGCCAGGCACATTGACTCTTATAAAGAAGTGGGCGAAGGAGGGTTGCTTACTCTTGGCAGTCTGAACCTGGTGGCGGCATTAACCAAAATGAACTTAATAGATGACTACTATTTTTGCATCCAACCACTCCTTGCCGGTAAAGGAGACGTGCGTCTTTTCGACAAAATAAATCTGGATACGGCTCACCCACTTGAATACATGGATAGCATACAATTGAAGTCTGGCGTACACATCATCCATTATCAAAGTGTAAATTAATTTCGGAGATGCCCCCAACAACTTATAAAAACCATTAAAATTTTGACTTATCATGGAAAAATTCATGCTCTTATTCAGAGGCAGCGACGTCTATCAACCAGGCCAGTCTCCAGAAGCTTTACAAACACTTAAACAAAAGATGATACATTGGGTAGGCGACCTTGCTGAAAAAGGAGTCCATATAGCCAGTGAGCCATTGGAACCCATCGGCAAACATGTTAGCGGTATTAAAAAAACGGTCGCTGATGCCCCTTTTGGAGCGGCAAAAGAAATTATTGGCGGTTGCACCATTGTTCAGGCCAAAGATATTCATGAGGCCGTTGAAATTGCGAAGGGTTGCCCTCTTTTAGCATCGAATGCAAACATTGAAGTGCGCCCTATCCAAAAAGTGGATATGTAAACTTTATTAAAATCACCGGCAAAGCGGTTATATATTAATAATATTTGTTATGAAAAGGATGCCTTTTATGATGCCCGTTCATATTATCCTGATGTCGTTCTTGTTTTTTAATTGCCAGGCGCAGCAATCAGCTGATGCCAACCTGAAAGAGGCAAAAAGGGCAATAGAAGCGAGTAACGAGATTTATTTCCAGGCTTTCGCCAAAGGGGACTCGTCCCTATTTATCGGCCTTTATGCAAAAGATTGCTGGATCATGCCGCCAAATGCCCCGGCACTTTGTGGTGTAGACGCGCCGCTGGACTTTTTTAAGACGGCCTATAATAAATTTGGCCTCAGAAATGGCAAATTTATTACTATTGATGTATTTGGGGACGGCGTGGGATTTGTTACTGAAGAAGGGTTCTGGGAATCATTTGATGCGGACAATAAGCTGTTCGATAATGGTAAATTCCTCGTACTATGGAAAAAGACCCCGGACGGATGGAAAATGTACAGGGATTCGTTTAGCAGCGACCGCGGCAGATAGCGGGCATTTTTCAAATGCTAAAAACTCAATCGTCATTAATTATTAACCATTAAAGTTTTAAATAAAATGAAAGATTTCTTATTGGTCTATAGAATAGATTATAATTCCCTGCCTAAGGGACCTTCCCCCGAGCAAATGCAGGCTTCAGCGAAGCACTGGATGGACTGGATAGGCGGTATTGCGGCGCAGGACAAATTGACCGACCGGGGAAATAGGCTGGTTCCTTCGGGCAAAGTGGTAAAAGCGGATAATGTAATTGCCGATGGACCTTATACGGAAATTAAGGAATGTATTGTAGGTTACAGTATTGTAAAAGCCACTTCTATTGAAAAGGCAGCTGAATTAGCAAAGGGATGCCCTATTCTGGCAGGCGGTGGAAATGTAGAAGTCAGAGAGATTAATGTAATGTAAGCCTACTTTGGAAAAACCTGAATGCCCTTGTACTTTTACAAAGGCATTTATTTTTATGAAACAGACAGCGCTAATTCCCCATTTATTTCGAAACGAGTACAGGAAAATAGTTTCTGTACTCTGTAAATTATTTGGCATTGAACATATTGAGATTGCGGAAGACATTGTCAGCGATACTTTTCTGTTAGCGTCTGAGCTATGGGGCTTGAAGGGGCTGCCGGAAAATCCAACGGCATGGCTCTACATCGTTGCAAAAAATAAGACCAAAGATTATTTGAAGCGTAATTCCCTTTTCGCTCAAAACATCTCGAGGGAAATAAGGTATAATGCAGCGTCCTCGGAAGACATAGAAATCGACTTGTCTATTAAAAATATTAACGACAGCCAATTGGCCATGATATTTGTCGTTTGTCATCCTTGTAATCCGGCGGAAGCACAAATCGGATTGGCATTAAATCTTCTTTGCGGTTTCGGCGTTGATGAAATCGCCAATGCTTTTTTGACAAACAAGAATGTGATTTACAAACGACTCCAACGGGCTAAAGAAAAGCTCAGAACGGAGAAGATTGAAATAGAAGCGCCTACTGTATCTGAGATAGACAGCCGGCTATCCAGCGTTTTGATGGTTTTGTATTTGCTTTTTAACGAAGGCTATTATTCCTCAAGCCAGGACACCACGTTGCGTAAGGACATTTGTCTGGAAGCGATGAGATTGGCGCAATTGCTGATTGAGAACGAGCAAACCAACCAACCATTTGCCAATGCTTTACTGTCTTTAATGTGTTTTCAGTCGTCCCGATTCGACGCAAGGCACACTCAAAGTGGAGAGACAATTTTATATCAGGACCAGGATACTGGCCTATGGAATCAGGAACTGATCACCAAAGGAGAATATTTTTTAAATCAGGCTTCGCAAGGCAATAAAATTTCAAAATATCATTTGGAAGCCGGTATCGCTTACTGGCACACTATTAAGGCCGACACGAAAGAGAAATGGGGAAATATTTTGCAGCTTTATAATCGACTACTGCTTATTGAATATTCGCCCATTGCAGCACTAAACAGGACTTATGCGCTTGCCAAAGCAAATGGGAAAAAGGAGGCGATCATTGAAGCGGAAAAGATAAAGCTTACCGATAACCATTTATACCATTCGCTTTTGGGAGAACTTTATACCGACTTTGACAACACGATGGCCATTGCACATTTCCAAAATGCGTTGGGGCTGGCCAAGTCAACGGCTGATAAGGTACTTATTTCCAATAAGATACTTGAGTGCAGAGAGAAACTAAATAGCTAAAATGTAAACGCCCTCCTTTACGGCATATCTTTGGTCTGCAATGTTGAACAGCTTCGTCCTGATAACTTTCAACAAAACCATTTATTATGAGACTCAAAACCATTTTTGGGCATTTTCCCTGCTTTGTCCTTTTAGCAGCAACGTTATCTGGTTATGGGCAGGGAACGACTCCTCCTGTTTCTATCAGTGTGAATTTGCTGCAAGACCAAGGGGTTCTGCCTCCAATATGGGCGTTTTTTGGGTACGATGAATCTAATTATACTTACATGAAAGATGGGCGAAAATTGCTGACTGAGCTTGCCGCTTTAAGCCCGATAAGGGTAAATGTAAGAACCCATAATCTGCTGACGTCCGGCAACGGTACCCCTGATTTAAAGTGGAGTTCAACCAACGCTTATACCGAAGACGCCGACGGAAAGCCAGTATATGAATGGAGAATCATTGACAGTATTTTTGATACTTATGTTCAACGAGGTATGAAACCCATTGTCGAGATTGGCTTTATGCCTGAAGCGATGTCTGTTAATCCAGGGTCCGTCAGCGAACAGGATACTTCGAATAGAAGTAAACCTAAACACTATTCAGGGTGGGCGTATCCCCCCAAAAGTTATGAAAAATGGGCTGAACTGATTTTTCAATGGGTGAAGCATTCAGTACAGCGTTACGGCAAGGCGGAAGTAGAAGGATGGTATTGGGAGGTATGGAACGAGCCTGATTTAGCTTTCTACTGGAAGGGCAGTGTGGATGATTACATTAAATTATATGACTACACGGCTGATGCGGTTAAACGGGCACTGCCTGCTGCAAAAATAGGGGGGCCGGAAACAACCAGTCCTGACGGAAGATCAGGAGGGGATTATATACGTAAGTTCTTAACCCATATTGTCAGCGGCACCAACTATGTTACCGGTAAAATAGGTGCGCCAATTGATTTTATCAGTTTTCATGCTAAGGGTTCGCCCAAGCTTATCGATGGCGTTGTATGGATGAATATGGGGAACCAACTGAGGAGTATTGACAAAGGATTTGAGATTGTTTCATCTATTCCTTCGTTAAAAAATCTTCCGATAATCATCGGAGAATCAGATCCTGAAGGTTGTGCCGCCTGCTCAGAGGATCTTCACCCTGAAAATGCCTACAGAAATAACACAATGTATGCATGCTATACGGCTGGTGCAATTGCCCGCACCTATGACCTGGCCAGAAAATGGGGCGTTAATTTGGCGGGGGCCGTCACCTGGGGATTTGAATTCGAAGATCAGCCTTATTTCAGGGGTTTTAGAGATTTGGCCACTAATGGTGTCGATAAACCTGTTTTGAATGTTTTTAGGATGTTGGGTATGATGCAAGGTAACCGGGTAGGAACGGAATCAACTTCAAAGCAAAACTATATTACCGTACGTGATTCCAGCGTAAGGGGACCGGAGCCGGACGTAAACGCATTAGCGACAAAAAGTACAAATTCTGCCGCGGCAATGATTTGGAACTATCATGATAAAAACGATCTCAATGTTGCCCCGACAGAGGTTTCCCTTATTATAAAAGGCCTTCCGCAGCAACGGGTATTACTTACTCAATACATCATTGATCAGGAACATAGCAACTCTTTTACAGCGTGGAAAAAAATGAGTTCGCCAAAGGCGCCAACCGCGGACGAATATGAAACATTGGAAGCCGCAGGTCAGCTTAAGGAAATTTCTTCCCCCAAATATGTCACACCATTAAATGGTGAAGTGAAAATTAATTTTGATCTGCAGAGGCAGGCGATTACCCTGGTAAAGGTTACTTGGTGAACCACTTCAATATGTTTGATTTATGTTTAATGATATCGAATGATAATCAATCTATTAATGACAAAAAAATGAATACATGGCTACCTCAACGAGTAACATAACCTTGAGCAAGGCTGCTTTAATTGCTGGTATCGGTTACCTCTTGATGATAGGATCACCTATTGCTGAGTCGATGTTCTATCACGGTCTTGTTGACTTAAGCAATGCAACCAAGACGGTAAAGAATATAGCAGCAAACGCAGAATTAGTTCACTATGCTGTCATTTTATATCTTATTAATTTCATGGGTGATATCTTGGCTGCCTGGGGGCTTTATATTTTATTCAAGCCGGCAAATGAAAATTTGTCTTTGCTCTCGGCGTGGTTGAGAATTATCTACTCTGTGATGGGGCTAGTAGCTGTGATGAACCTGTTGACCGTTTTGCAGCTGACAAACCATTATGATTACCTGCGGGCATTTACCGAGGAACAGTTGCAGGCACAGGTTATGATTGCCCTGCGCTCATTCAGAGATGACTGGTTATTTTCCTTTACATTTTTCGGCATCTACCTTATTTTACTGGGTTATCTGGCTTTCATTTCGAAGTATGTTTCAAAGATAGTAGGCGTGTGCCTGATTATTGCCGGTGCAGGCTGGCTGACAGATAGTTTGCAGCCTCTTTTATTTCCAAGTGTGAACCTAAGTGTTGGAATGATTACGGGTTTTGGAGAGCTGGTATTTATGTTTTGGCTGTTTATTAAAGGGGTGAGATTAAAAGAACAGAATTAAGAGGATAAGCCGACCGGCCGGCGCCGATGCATTCTTTAAAGTTGGTGTTGAATTTTTCCTTTTCTTTCAGGAGTCGGCTTTTATGATCCTTTTCATTTATTTTATGAGGGTATATTTGAAATTCCTGAATCTGATCTTCCCTTCGCCGATGGAGCATAGACCGAGTCGCAAACTTACAAATCCGCCCAGGACGTTGTGATTATAGGAGGAGACTTCCACGGAGTTTTCTATTTTATTCCATTTGATCCCATCGGTGCTATAGTACATATTGACGGTATTGTGCCTGTTTTCCAGGCGCAGGAATACGTGATTTTTAATGACCCCCTTTTCGGTTGGGAATTGCCAGTTGCGCAAAATAGCCAAGATGTTTTCCTTATCGGCAACGATGCCTGAATACGCTGTATTGTTGTAAAAAAGCACCAGGCCTCCGGTTGCATTCCCCTCGATAGATAATTCGACCTGGGCCCTATAGGAATGGTCCGGGGGGACGCAAAGCAAAGGGGAACAATCAGCGACAGCATGCCCTTTCGCGTTGATCACTAAACTGCTGTCCATCAAATGAAACCTGCTGGTGTCGTATTCCTGGTAGAATTTCCATTGTGCCCCCAACTCGCTGCCAGAGAAGTCGTCGTTCAGGGTGAATCGGGAAGGCGAGGCTATTCCGGCGGGTCTTTTAATGGGCTGGTCCGTTTTAATGTCATCCGGGGTTTTAAACCAACCGTCCTTTGTCCATTCTACAGGCTGCAACAGGGTTTGGCGCCCCATATTGTAATAGCCGTTTTCATACCCATGGAAGACCATCCACCATTTGCCAGTGGCGTCTTCGAACAGGGTACCATGTCCCTTGGACCACCATCTTTCGGAATTCTCTTTCGTCCGGATGATCGGATTGAACGGGGAGTTCTCCCAGGGACCGAAAGGGGATTTGGAACGTGCGGATACGACCATATGGCTGGTTGCCGGGCCCGCTGTCCCACCTTCGGCAACGTTCAGGTAATAGTATTCACCTCTTTTTACCAGCTTAGGACCTTCCATGCAAAAGCATTCTATAGACCACTGCCGGGGTATAGGCCAACCGGAATAGGTGTATTTCACTTCACCGGTGATGGAAAGGCCGTCGTCGGCCAGGGGAGCGTAACACCCGCCACTAAAATACAGATAGCGTTTCCCATCGGCGTCGACGATGTGCCCCGGGTCGATGTTCCCGATTTTCAAGTCAATCGGATCACTCCATGGGCCGCCAATAGCGTTGGCGGTGACTACGTAATTTGTATTGTTGGCAGGGAAGTAGATATAATACTTGTTCTTATATTTCACGAGGTCGGGCGCCCAGACGGAGCCTATATATCTATGCAAGGCATGGGTTACCGGCGCCCAATTGATCAGATCATTGGAATGCCAGATCAATAAGCCCGGGTAATAGTCGAAAGAGGAATGAACGATATAGTAGTCGTTGCCATCACGCAAGATGCTTGGATCCGGGTAGTCGCCTGCAAAGATGGGGTTTACATAATAAGCTTCTCCTTTTCCGGCAGTATTAACGGGGTACTGCGCATCGGCGAACAGGTAGGATTGGATAAGTATGGCTATGAAAACAATTTTCCTCATAATTTATCACCTTTTATTTCAGGTGACAATAATACAGCAATAATTTTTGAAAAGGAGTTTGCCGCGATATGCAGCAAACGGCAAGATAAAATAGCATAATACACTATAAGCGTATTAAAAAATATTTATCTTTATCTATAAACCAGCCGGGGCGCTATCGCTAATCTATGGCGATTGCCAGTTCGCCGCAGTATAAAAACGCGCCGGAGCGGATAGAAATAAAAGATAGACATCAATAAATTATCATGCCGCATGTTTGTCGATCTTTACGATGGGGGCTAATTAGTTTATTCGGCTTTCTTTCGGTCGTGTCCGGCACATCCGGCGTATCGGCCCAGGCGCCCGATAACAACAGGACTCTTGTCATGATCTATGACCGGGAGAATGAAAGCACCATTGGCATCAATGATGTTTGTTTCGATAATAATGGCACCCTATGGCTTGCTCCCATTAATTACAATATATTAGGTTTTGACGGGAGGACATTCAGGAAATTAAATATTGCAGCGGCGGCCAAAGAAGATGTTTACACCTTCTCTCATATCAAAAAAGATGGTAACGGCCAGTTGCTTTTTATATCTTATGACCTGAAATATGTTTTCAGGCTGGATGGGAATGGTCAATTCTCGCTGGACAGCGCCTTAAGCAGTCATGGCGCTAATAATCCTGATATTCCATATTATTTTAACTGGAACCTGTTCGTGCAATGCGGCCGGACCGGAGAGATAAAAACGACAAGACAGGAATTGAAGAACAGGGTTAGCCTGAACAGATCCTTCTTTCCATTGGATGATTCCGTCTTCCTGTTTGATGAAAAGGATATTCACTATTTATATAAGGACGATAAGCTGACCATTATTAAGGATCGTAAAATCCTTACTGATCAGGTTGCAATGGTCAATGACGAATTGGTCAGGGTCGAAAATAATAAGTTGATTGTCCTTGACGAACAAGGCCGAAAGGATAAGGAGATTGCCCTAACCGGCGATATTTTAACAGATACTGCCTACAGGAATTTTCTGAAAGGGAGACCGGGCGGTAAAACAGGTGTTTATGCGTCCCTGACCTTGTTCCATTCCGCTTCTTCGCATATCGCCTATGACAATAAGCTATACAGGATATCGGCCATCAATAAATTTACATTTAAAACCGTTTTTATTTGTGACCTGTCTTTTCTGCATTCCTCCATTAATAGGGTGGAATATAATGCCGCCAACGACCTGACCATACTCGTCTGCCAGAAAGACGGCCTTATCGTGATCCGTCCGAACCCTTTTTATCCTGCCGCATTTTCTCCTTCCTTCCTGGAACTTAAAAAAACTCGGGTATTTTACCCGATAACAGTAAAAGAAGGGGATATTTTTCTTACTTCCTGGGGGGAATTTTCAGGTAAGGGATATTTTAAATTATTTACTCGACAGCGCCCCGAAGGGTCCAAGTGTTTGTTCCAGGATCATACAGGCAGTAGATGGATGGGGTTCCCGCATAAAATAATTCAATATGATCAGCAGATGCGGAAAGTGAAGGAGATGCTCTTACCGGCTCAGGAAAGCCTGGCGACCGATTTTTGTGAGAATGAGAAAGGCGACCTGTTTTGTCTCACCAAGTATTCCGTGCGTCCTTACAAGAATGGCAATTTTGAAAACCCTGTTTACAATGAATATTGCACGAAGAATAAAATAACCTTTCAGACTATGACGTACATGGGGGGCGGTAAATTCTGGATCGGTTCCACCCGGGGGCTATATATTTACGACAGTTACAGTAATAGTATCAAGAAATCGCCCTTTGTACCTGATGATGTTATTCTGAATGTCGTAAAGCTGAACGACGGTTCGGTTCTGCTCAGTTGCTACCAGCAGGATTATAATTATTATTACCATGATCATCATTTCTATAAGATCCCGATCGGCAAGTATGACGGTTTAAAAGAAATAATGTCTGTCAGGGAGGACAATAACGGCAGAATCTGGCTATCGACGAATAAGGGCCTCTTTGTAACCACCAAGGAAGAGATCAATCATTTCTGCAGTGAACCGGCTGGATCGGTATACTATTACAAATATGATAAATCGGATGGGCTGACAACTATGGAATTCAACGGGGGATTGAACCCCTCCAACGCTATAAATGGGGAAGGATACCTGGCCTTCAATTCCATGGACGGGCTCATCATCTTTCACCAGGACTCCATCCGGCAATACTTTCCAGAGAACGGAATTTTCATTACTTCCATTGTGCAGGGTGGCCGGTCAGTTCCGGCCGGCGATTCGATAGAATTGAAAAATGAATACACTGCTACGCTTGTCCAACTGGCTGTACCTTATTATCACAACGCTGTGAATCTGGAATTGGAATATAAAATAGCCGGGTTCCGGGAGGTGTGGACGGAGGTCGATGAGAATGGGAAAATCCTCATTGATCATTTGCCTCATGGCGCTTATACGCTCAGCGTCCGGGTCAAAACAGGATTTGGCCCGGGTAGATATTTTACCCGGAATATATCTATCAAAGTAGCGCCCTTATTCTTTGAAACAGTCTTTTTTCGTGTCATGGCGGGGATATTCCTTCTTTCCTTATGCTTGTTCATTATGTATTCCACGATAAAGCTAAAAAGAAGAAAAAGGGAGATCAAATGGAAGAATGCCAGCCTGGAGCAGAAATCCATTGACCTGGAGGAGATGGTCCGCAAGCTGGAACTGGCAGTCGATGAAGTAGTAGAGTCTGAATGGAAACTCGAGGAAAATATAGGCCTTAAAGAAAAGCTTATCTCATTGATCTTACATGATCTGAAAACGCCGCTTTATTTCCAGTCGCTGATATTCAATGAGCTCAATTATGCTAGTTTTTTCATAAATGAGGAGGCCAAGGGCCTATTCCTGGATTTGAAAAACTCGAATGCGGCGATCTTGAAGTTTACCCAGGATTTCTTAACCTGGTACAGCAGCCAGAAAGACGGTTTTATAGTAAAGAGAGCGCCATTCGAATATACCCGGCTGATCGATGATGTTTTCTGCGTTTATTCGCCCATAGCCGCCCGGAAAAAACTGGAACTGCTCTATGAAAAGAATGGTTCCCACTTATTATTTACGGACAAGAATATACTGGAGATCATACTTCGGAATATACTTGATAATGCGATAAAATATACCGAAAAAGGAGTGATCTCACTTACATTTGAAAAGGGGCCGGGAGAGGTCCGGTTCATTGTAACGGACACAGGCATCGGCATGAAGCCGGAAACGATCCGACGCCTCGAAGGATATTCGAACAAACTGCACCACGAATCTTCACAGACATTCGGATATCGCTTTATTTTCACCTTAGCGGAAAAGATAGGAGTGACTATAGAGATCCGAAGCGAAGCAGGAAAGGGTACAAGCGTCACCATCATCATCCCCGACCTTTCCGGGGAAACGGTTTCTTCAGCCCCGGCCAGGGCGCCGCTTGCGTAACAGATGGCCCAGACGGTCCAGGCACTTATGTAACAGATCGCCCAGACGGTCCGGGCATCGCCAGTCATGGATACACCATTTTTGACCAATGGTCAACAATTTGAATCCATTGGTCAAAGTAATTCGGCTTCCCGCCTTACCTGGCGTTCTTTTGAGAAAAAGATATGGAAAAAGCTATTCCTACGAATGATGGCCTTACCTCTGGAAGCAGGCAGTATTACCTTGATTGGCTAAGGGCGATCACCATTCTGTTGGTGTTCCTGTTCCATTGCGGCCGTTTTTTTGATTTTGATGACTGGCATGTGAAGGACGCTACCCTTTCGCCCTTAGCCAACTTCCTGACTTTCTTCCTGGTGGAGTGGATGATGCCCATGTTTTTCTTCATTTCGGGCGCCAGTACCTGGTACGCGCTGTGGTCTAAAACAAGCGGGAGATTTATAATGGATAGGGTTAAAAGGATCCTCGTCCCTTTGCTTTTTGGCGTCTTTATTTTGTCCCCGCACCAGGTGTATCTTGAGCGGCTGACCCATCACCAGTTTACAGGCGGTTTGATCGATTTCTTACCCCATTATTTTTCAGGATGGTATGCTTTTGGAGGGAATTTCGCCTGGATGGGGTTGCATCTGTGGTACCTTTTGTTGTTGTTTATTTTTTCTTTGGTTGCGCTGCCTTTGTTCCTTTTTCTCAAAAGAATAAGACAGCGCCCGGGAAGCGCCCGCAGAACCATGCTTTACCTGGTGGGTTTTGTCGTCGTCCTGGCGCTTCCCGGCTGTCTGCTGACACCTGACGGTGTCCTTGGAATGAGGGTATGGGGCGGTTGGAATATCATAGAACATTTGTTCCTGTTTATCTTGGGATACTATGCTTTCTCAAGGCCGGAGATCACCCGATCCTGGTTGGCATACAGATATTCTTTCCTGGTGATCACTGTCCTATTGACCATTGTTAACCTCTACCTGTTTCTCCATCACACGGGATTTGCATTCGGAACAGGGGCTTATGCGTTAAAAATTGTGTTAAGGGCCGCTGTATGCCTGGCATGGATATTCACTTTGATAGGGTTTGCTGAAAGCAAATTGAATTACACCAACAGCTACCTTAAGTATTGCAATGAGGCGGTGCTGCCATTTTATATTATCCATCAGCCTGTGATCATACTGATAGGTTATTATATCGTTCAATTACAAGCCCCGATAGGCGCTAAATACCTGATGATCATGGTATCCTCATTTATAATAGTAGTGGCCCTTTATGAATTTTTGATAAGAAGGGTTGCCGTGTTGCGATTTTTGTTTGGTATGAGTAAGGCTGTCAGGCGCTGACAGTTCCGCTTTGTCCACAATACGAAATCATATTCGAAATTTCTTTTTACTTTTATTCGAATATGAAAAAATACAGCTTGCTTATTCTGCTACCTACCCTATTGTCAATGGCAGTCAGCGGTTTATCTGCGCAGGCGAATCAACAATTTTATCCTGTAGATACCAGCCGCCAGCATTCTCGGGGTAAAACAGTGTATTATATTAATCCGCAAAAAGGGGACGATCAAAACGCAGGCACCGGTATTAGAAACCCCTGGAAATCCTTTAAACGGGTAAACAAGCTGATCCTTTCGGCGGGTGACAAGGTGGAGATCGTGGCTCCGGGCGATTTCAGGGAGTCGTTGGTGTTAATGGCCCATGGTAATAATACAGGGCATGTGAGTATACACTTTGCTCCAGGCACCTATCATTTCTATGTGGAAAATGCATTTAAAAAGCAACTCTTTATCTCTAACACCAACGATAGGCCTTATGATCTTAAGGCGATTGCCCTATATATAAATAACTGCGAGTTTGTTGATGTGAATGCCATAGGCGCAAAAATAATGCTGCGTGGCAAAATGATCGAAACCTTTATAGATCATAGCAATAATATCAATATTAGCGGCATCAGTTACGATTACTACCGCCCTACCGTGTCTGAATTGCAGGTGACGAACACAGGCCCGGGTTTTGCCGATCTGAAAATTCATCCTGATTCCAAATACAGCATTAAAGATAGTTTATTGACCTGGGAGGGCGAAGGCTGGCGCTACCGGCCCATTTCTCTGTGGCAGGTGCTTGACCCTGTCACCGGCGATCTGCGACGTACAGATATTGCTATGGACGGTATTAAATATGCCGAAACGGGGAACAATATAGTGCGGGCCTATTTCGCACAAAACCCGGGCTTTGAAACGGGGCTGGTCTATCAGAACCGTGATATAACACGCGACTGCGTCGGTATATTTATGCAGCGGAGCAAAAATATCCGACTCAAAAACATCCATATTTATTTTATGCATGGTATGGGTGTGGTAAGCCAGTTTTGCGAAAACATCCGCATGGATGCAGTTAGCGTCAGGCCCGATGTGGCCTCCGGAAGAACCTGCGCGGCCTGGGCAGATATATTGCACTTTTCAGGTTGCCGGGGGAAGATCGTGATCAGTCATTCTTATTTATCGGGGGCTAATGATGATGCAATCAATATTCATGGCACTTATTTAAGGATCATTGAATCGCCCAAACCCAAACAAGTCATGGTGCGTTTCATGCATTCCCAAACCTATGGCTTTGATGCCTTTGTCCCCGGCGACAGTATTGCCTTCATCCATTCAGAAGATCTGCAGCAGTATGACAGCAATGTGGTAGTGCGTACCCAAAGAATCAATGATAAAGATTTTCTGTTAACCCTCCAGCAACCTTTGCCGGCCAATATACTCCCCCATGATGTGATCGAAAATACTACCTGGACGCCGCAGGTATGGATACATCACGATACCATTGCCAAAATACCCACCCGTGGCGTACTGGTAACTACCCGACGCAAGGCGATCATCGAAAACAATGTTTTTTTGCGCGTACATATGAGCGCTATATCCATTGCCGACGACGCGGCCAGTTGGTATGAATCAGGTATGGTGAAGGATCTGACCATCCGGCACAATTTTTCTTTTAAGTGCGGTGAGCCGGCCATTATCTGTTGCCCTGAAAATAAACAGTCAAATGGGGCCGTACATCAAAATATATCCATTGTCAATAACCAATTTGATTTACAGGGGCTGCATGTACTTTCGGCGAAAAGCACCAGTTATATCAAATTTCGGGAGAATACCATTAAAACTGACGCTACGGCTGATATTAAGGACATGATACTACTGAAAGATTGTGGGGAAGTCAGGGTATCGGGGAATACGATCAATCGATAGTGCATGGGGTTTCGACCTATCTGGAAAAGGCTATCTTTTCTGGCCCAAAAACAATCAATATATCAAGATTGAACGGATGAAGGAACGTATACACTCTATCGACATTGTGCGCGGCCTGATCATGATCATCATGACGCTGGACCATTCCCGCGATTTCCTTCATTACCCGGGGCCTTCGCCCCTGAACATGCAGACCACCACGGTCGTCTTATTCTTTACCCGTTGGGTCACACACTTCTGCGCCCCCACCTTTGTGTTTTTGAGCGGAAGCGCCGTTTTTCTTGCCGGGCAGCGACGTACAAAAAAGGAATTGAGCCTGTTCCTTTTGAAAAGAGGCGCCTGGTTGATTTTCTCCGATCTGCTGATCATCAGTTTCCTGTTTACGTTTGATTTGGGATATCACATGCTTGTTATAGAAGTGTTGTGGGCCATAGGATCTGGGATGATCATCCTTTCCGCGCTCATCTGGGTGCCTTTTCCGGTTATTGCCGCGATTGCCTTATTCATCGTTGTTGGTCACAATATTTTGGATTATGTGCAACTATCGCAAGAGGGTCCTGGTCACAATTTAGTTACCGTATTTCTATCAGCTGTTGGATCTGTGATACCGCTAAGCACTACGCGGGCGATTGTTGAACTATATGCTGTAATCCCATGGACTGGCGCGATGTTGATGGGGTATGTTTTTGGCACGCTTTACAAAACCGGCACCAACGCCGAAAAGCGGCGCAGGGTGTTGTTTTTATCCGGTATTTCGTTTACGAGTCTGTTTATAGCGCTCAGGTTGATTAATCATTACGGAGATCCCGCGCCCTGGGCCATTCAACGGAATACGGTCCATACGGTATTGTCGTTTTTAAACGCTTCTAAACAGCCCCCGTCACTGATCTTCTTTTCAATGACGCTTGGACCCATCATGATACTGTTGTCAATCGCTGAAAAAATCAACAACCGTGCAACTGCGGTTTGCGAAGTCTACGGAAACGTGCCTTACTTTTATTTCATACTACATCTATGCCTGCTAAGGGTCATCAATATTTTGCTGATACTCCTGGAAGGTCTTCCAATGAAATCCCCGGGATCACCGCTGGTTTGGCAAGCACCTGGCTTTGGCCATCCTTTGTGGGCCGTATATTTATTTTGGATAGGGGTTGTTGCCTTGCTTTATTATCCCTGCAAGTGGTACGGGAATTACAAGCGAACACATGGGTCGTGGTGGTTATCGTTTGTATAGCGAAAGGACTGGGTTGCCACCTGCGGCGGTGATCCGGGATTTAGGAGTGCGCATGTTTTTAAAGAGATAATTTATACATTTGAAAAAAACGAAAGTATTATGAAACACTTATTACTCGCCTTATCCATCGCTTCCTTTGCGGCCACCAATGCAAAAGCCCAAAACAAGATTCATTTTATGATGGTGAGTATACATGCCGGTTATAATGCACACCAACCGGAAATCGTAGTAACGAAAGAAAATGGCGCACAAGAAATAACAAAAGCCGGCAAGAAGAGTTGGATGTCGGCAACAATGACTTTCGATGAGATAAGAGATGGCAGGATAGCGGAAAATGAGGATTCTTTATTCCTGACATTAAAGCCTTATTTCGATGCCGGCTGGCAACTTTCCGCCTCGACTATCATCAGGAATGGGGAATCAGACGATTATATCGCCCGGTACTATTTCACAAAGAAGGATGACTAGGGTGATGATCCTTTAGTCATAAACTCGAAATACGGATCGCTATTAACTAAAATTGAATGTCGCTTTTAATGGAATGTCTCTGGATGATCTGCCGATATGTACTTCAAATTCTCCTGGCTCAACAATCCAGTCTTTTGTTTTTACATCATAAAATGCCAGGGCCGATTCATCAATATCAAAAGTTACCATCCTGGATTCCCCGGCTTTAACCCATATTTTTTCAAACCCTTTTAATTCCTTTATGGGCCGTAATACAGATGATTTCACATCGCCGATATAAAGCTGTGCCGTTTCAAAACCATCCCGGCTACCTAAATTGGTAATAGTAAAGCTTATTTGTATTGACTGCCCTTTGGTTAACTTAGTAGTATTTAGCTCAATTCCGTCATACTTAAATTGTGTGTAACTCAATCCATGTCCGAAAGGAAATAATGGTTCCACCCTGTTTTTATCAAAGTGCCGATAACCAACTAGTATCCCTTCGCGATAATATACTTTGCCTGATGTCCTGTCTTCATCGTAATTCCCATAAGCTGATGAATCTTCCCAGCGTTTCTCAATTGAGATGGGTAACCTTCCTGATGGATTCACGTCTCCGAAGAGTATTTCACCAATCACCGTTCCGCCTTCCATCCCGGGGTACCAGGCGTGTAAAATGGCAGGCACCTTATCAACCCAATTACTCATGTTTACGCCGCCGCCTGCAAGCATGGTGACTACCACATTTTTATTAACCTTTATAAGGGCGTTTATTAGCTGGTCCTGTCCGTAAGGAAGATTAAAGCCCCGATCGGTTCCTTCCAGTTCAATCTCCGAATCGAGGCCTCCGCAAAATACGACCGCATCGGCCATTTTTGCTATTTTTATGGCTTCAGAGTTACCCCAGTCGGGCGTATAAGCGTAGCCGAACCTGATTTCAGACGGATTGCATTTTTGGATGAACTCCAGTCGTATCCCTATCTTTTGACCTTTTTCTAAATTTATCGTTTTGTGATCATTGGCCGAGGACTGCGATACAGAACGGTCTATCGCCAGTTGTTCATTTAAAAACAATCTGTATGCGCCCTGGGCATTTATAAATACACTAGCTTCCCCCGATTTTTCGGGCACTATATAGCCACTCCATACGATGGAATAATCTTTATTGCCCAGGCCTTTTATATGGTGGCCATCATCCCAAAAACTAAAATTGATGTGCTCATCAGCCCTTTTTAAAACGGGCTGACCTTTAAAACTACTGTTGTCAAAATATTCCCCTTTAAGTCCTTTTTGTCCGTCAGGAGATTCAAAGGCTGAGGTTTGGTACACTTTGCTTTCATAGCGGTTCGAAACTCCTTCATCATAAAATATCTTAATGTCCTTGCCTGCAATATTGGAGATACCCTGCAAAACGGATTCCACTACCCAGGGATTGACTTTTGAGCTTCCTCCGCCGCCAATGGCAAACGCCCCGGAATGGAAAAACCTGTCGCTTGCTAATACTGGCTGTGCGTTCGGGCCAATGATGGCAATTGATTTGATAGCTGAACGGTTAAAAGGAAGAAGATCATTGTCATTTTTTAACAATACGCAGCCTTCACGGGCTAAATCTTTTGCTGTTTCATTAGCAAAGGTATTATAAAGAGGTATAGTTGTTAATTGCTGTGGCCGGTCAAAAAAACCAAGCTCAATGCAGGGCCTGTAAATACGTTTTACTTTATCATTAATGGTATCGATGGAAATTGTGCCGGCTTTAATGGCCGGCAGCATTTTTTCTTTAATAAAATAGTCATTACTTCCCATCTCCAGGTCCAAACCGGCATTGGCTGCCTCGACTGTCGAATAGGTACATCCCCAGTCTGACATTACCAGGCCTTTGAAACCCCACTGTTTTTTCAAAACATCATCAATGAGCCATTTATTTTGTGTGTTCCATACACTGTTCACCGGGTTATAGGCAGACATACATGCCCACACACCGCCTTTTGTTACCGCCGCTTTAAATGCAGGCAGGTAAATTTCCATAAGTGTACGTTCATCAACTTCGGAGCTTACAGTGTACCGATCGAACTCCTGGTTGTTGGCCGCATAGTGCTTAACGGTAGCAATTACGCCTTCATGCTGAACAGCTTTTATAAATGGGACCACCATTTCTGATGATAAGTAAGGGTCCTCTCCAAAGTATTCGAAATTGCGGCCACTTTTTGATGCCCGGTAGATATTTACGCCCGGAGCCAGCATAAAGTGAATGCCGCGCGAACGCCACTCCTGCCCGTAGGCCATTCCAGCTTTCGCCATCAGATTCTTATTCCAGCTGGCGCTTGAAGCGATGGTTGCCGGAAAGGCCGTGGCGCGCCCGTGAATGCCCCACGAGGCAATGCCAAGCGGACCGTCGGACATGGTTAGCTCTGGAATATTGAGCCTTGGCAAAGGACGTATATAAAAATCATTATATCCTGATAGCATATCAATTTTTTCATCCAGCGTCATGGCTGCAACAAGGCTATCCAAACGCTCTTCCGTTATGCTATTAGCCTTTGTTTTGAATGCCGCAGTTGATATGATTGGCTTTAATGCTAAACCTGCGGTAACAATCCCAATTTGGCCAAGAAATTTTTTTCTGCTGATCATTTATTGAATTGTTTAGCTATTCCAGTTATAAAAAGTAGTTTCATAATGGCTGCTGCCATCTTCATACAGATCTAATATGGAGTAAGCCGGTGCAAATTCATCTAATGATCCTTTCCACCAGTTACCGCCAAGCGTTAATACGGAGGCGTTTTTAATAAAAGAGCGCCTGTTATTCATAAGTTTATTCTGATTTTTAAATATCCTGGAAATGTCAAATAATTGCCCTTAATACGTTTTAATCTCCAACACAGAAAAGCCTACATCCATCGCTTTTTTAATGCCGATGTTGGTCATTTTTTCCCGGACATCGGGTAATTTTTGAGGTGGTATATATAGCCGCAATTTGTTTACAGTAATTTTCGGGAAATTGATCGTTTCTATGCTTCCCCTACCGTTTTGTTCCTTATACAGTGTTATATAATTTCCGTTTTGATCGGGATATTGTAATTCATATTGCTGCGGAAAACCGCTTCCCCAATGTATCTCGACACGATTGATCACCAAAGGAGCAGCATAGTTGATTTCTAACCACTGCGCTTCGTTATTACCGGGCTTTGAGGTCCATTTGCTATGGTCATTACCATCAACGGCAAATTGTGGTAGATAACGGATCTCCGCATCGCGGTTGCTGGACGATGCTGTTGCCGTTTGCCAAAGCGCCGAGCCATAGCTATCCTCCTTTCGCAGTATCACATCGCGGCCACTGGTAACTTTGGTTTTATCAAAACAAGTGGCTACGAGCCTATAATTGCCTTCGGTTACCGGCATCGGCACATCAAACAACATTTCCTTCCGGCTAAAGCTGTCTACACCGATCTGCCGTTCAATATTCCATACTTTTTTATCTCCCTTTAACAAAGTGAGGCTTACTTTGCCATGCCAGCTTTTTTCAGAATCATTTAAAACTACCATTGGGACAGCCTGTGATTTACCTGCAACCAGATCCTTCCGGTAAAAATCTACCACTGCAATAATCGGCGAACATGCTTCCTTAACTGCGGTCGCGAAATATGGGTCCCAGGTAAGGCTTCTTAAATCCAGCCAATGATCACTTGTGGTATTGTGAGGTCCCTGCGGGCGGGAATAACACAACGAAGAGAACTCCATTATAGCTGCTGCGCGCCTTTTTGCCGTACGCCAGAACTCATAGTCAATAGCCATTATTTTTGCATAGAACTTCCGGCGTTCTGTTTCGGTTGAACCGGGAAGAAATTGGGCGTATTGGTCTTTGGAACCGTCTGTAGGTTGCCCATTTCGGTCAAGCCATAGCCATTCAAATTCATTGATGATCTGCGCGTTATAGTATGGGTGATGGTCATTTTCTTCCCACCCGAGCAAAAACTTATCCCGGGTAACAGTTTGCAGGTAGGCCAGGTCGCAATCCGGTGAAAAGAATAAATAAGGGTGAGATTCCTGCGCGTCAGTGATGCGTTTGCTGTGCTCCCAGCCATTTTCCCAGGGACGGTTAGATAGGTCCAATTGCCGCACTGCTTCCATAGCAGGCGTAGTTTGATCGTTAAAGGTTTCATTCTGCGCATCCCATATTACTACAGAAGGATGATTCCAATCTTCCTGCATCCATGCGGTATATTCCCTGGCCAATTGCTTTCTGTCAACAAAATCAGCTTCGGCGCCAAATACACTGTGGGGTTGTAACCAGACCGCGTATTCATTTTGGATTAAGATACCCTCCTCATCAGCAATATCAAACCAGAATTGAGGCGGTGGCCCAATAGTGAAGCGCAGGCAGTTCCAGTTTAATGCTTTAAATTTTTTAAACATGGAGCGTACCCAAGTCGTATCCCAGGCCAGTTGCCCGCGCAATGAATCTTCCAGAAAGCGGTAAAAACAAACATTGGTTCCCAGCATAGGCAATGTGCTGTTATTGAGTTTTGCCAGGTGATTTAATGTGTCAAAATGAAACTCGCGTATACCGAACGTGGTAGCGAATTTATCACTCTGCGTAGTAATATCCGCCTCATACAAAAAGGGCGATTTATCGCTCCATAGTTTTACATTAGGGATGGTTATTTCCTGGTTGATCGTTTTTTCTTCATAGCCCTCAAAAGCGATCGGTGCCATGTTTTGCTCGGCGACTATTTTGCCTGATGCTTTTTCTTTCAGGATAAATTTAACCGGGGATGATGTTTGTTTACCGTTATCGTTTACTAGCAGAACCTGAAAATTAGCAGAACCATTGTTTATGTTTGGCACCACCTGCACACTTTGAATAACCGGAGTGCCAGAAGATAAAATGCTCACATTATCAAAAATACCAGGTTGGTACTTTACACGTTCCAGGTCACGTCCGCTAATGACCTGTAGCGGTACATCACTACGGTTAGCCAAAACACGGATCATGATCTCATTGTCTGTACCATCCGTTTTCAGTGCTGCCCGAATATTAACTTGCAATGGCACAAAGCTTTCCATCCTGTCGGCCACTACCAAACCGTTTATCAATACCCGTGCGCCGTACATGGCCTTGCTTATTTTCAGTCGGACAACCTGTGGTAACTTACCTGCCGGCATTTTGAAAGTCCTTTTATACCAAAACGCTTCGCGCTGTTTGCTGCGAATGCCAACTTCGCTAAATGCTGGTGTGGCAAGATCGACCAAGCCCGGTACGGGAATGGTGGCGCTGAAATCAGCAGGCGTTGTTAAAGCGGAGCCTTGTGCTATTTGCCAGGTTCCATTAAGGCTTATCGGTTCCTGCGCCTGACTTAACATCGTAAAGCACAGGCAGAAGCAACAAATTCCAAAAATCTTCATCATCATTACAGTAACAGATTTGGCATTAGATTAATCAAGCAGATATATTTATATTATCGGTAAATTTATGAGATAACGAATTATTTATCCTAACAAAGATCAGCGCAAACGGTTGTTCAAGATCATATGAAGCGAATCGATTCACACCAACACTTTTGGCATTACGAGCCTGTGAAGGATGCCTGGATGAATGAGGATATGGGGCTCATCAGGAAAGATTTTATGCCTGATGACCTTATACCGTTGGCGGAACAACTCGGTTTTGAAGGGAGTGTAACGGTGCAGGTCGCTCAAACAGCGGGAGAGACAGATTTTTTGTTACAGCTGGCGGCGGGTAACCCTTTCATTAAGGGGGTGGTAGGATGGGTTGATCTGAAAGCCGCCGATATCGCCGAAAGGCTCGGGCGGCTGAGCGAAAACAAAAAGTTAAAAGGGTTCAGGCATGTATTGCAGACCGAGCCGGATGACCGCTTTATGTTATCCAATGAATTCAAACGGGGTATTGGCTTACTGCGGCAATATGGATTTACTTATGATATACTGATCTATCCAAAACATATTAAAGCCGCTGTCGAACTGGTCAAAGCGTTTCCCGAACAGCCGTTCGTCATTGATCACCTGGCCAAGCCATTTATAAAAGCGCAAGAGATCAGGGAATGGGAAGCAGACATCAGGAATATCGCCCGGTTGCCTAATGTTTATTGCAAGGTCTCCGGAATGGTGACCGAGGCCGACCTCCATCGCTGGAAGACGGCTGATCTTATTCCCTATCTTGACGTGGCTTTTGGTGCATTCGGGCCAGAGAGGCTGATGTTCGGTTCGGATTGGCCTGTTTGTCTGATCGCCTCGACCTACCGGCAGTGGGTGGATCTGCTGGATATTTATACAAAAGAATCGCTTTCGGAAAATCAGCGAGAGGCTTTTTGGGGAGGCAACGCAATAAGGTTTTACCATTTATAAATAAAATGATATGGATTTAGGATTAAAAGGCAAAGTGATCGTCGTAAGCGGCGGCGCCAGGGGTATTGGTAATGGTATCGTTATGGGGTTAAGCAGGGAGGGCGCCATTCCTGTGATCATCGGGCATCATGAAAGTGATAATATAAAAGCGGTTGAGGCGGTAGCGGCCATTGGCGGACAGGCCTTTCAATTCACTGCAGAGTTGTCTGTTCCGGAAGAATGCGAATCATCGATGAAAAAGATCATCGCGCAATTCGGCCGTATTGACGGGCTTGTCAATAACGCCGGCATTAACGACGGCGTGGGACTTGAAGACGGGGATTACAAGAGATTTATGGAAAGCCTGCATAAAAATATGGTCCATTATTATCTGCTTGCCCATTACGCGCTGCCCCTGCTCAAACAGTCCGGCGGGGCCGCTATTGTAAATATCAGTTCGAAGACCGCTGAAACCGGGCAGGGAGGAACATCCGCCTATGCAGCAGCTAATGGTGGACGTAATGCGCTGACCCGTGAATGGGCGGTAGAACTCCTACCCTATCAGATCAGGGTGAATGCGGTGATCGTTGCCGAGTGCTGGACACCTCTGTATGATTGGTGGATAAATACTTTTCCGGACAGAGATGAAAAATTGAAAAAGATCGTAGAAAAGATCCCGCTGGGTAAAAGAATGACCACAACGGAAGAAATTGCTAATACGGTTATCTTCCTTTTATCTTCCAGATCAAGCCATACGACAGGTCAATTAATCCATGTTGACGGAGGATACGTGCATTTAGACAGGGCGCTTATCGGGGCTTCGACATCTCCATAGTTTCATAGGATTGTGAGCCAGCGACGCGCTGTAAAATAAACTGCCGCCTCTATGAGACGGCAGTTTATTTATTCGGGTAATAACTCAAACCTGATCACATTATGGCCGCTCAAGTAGTCCCTTGCGGCCGCCTGTAAGGAGGCCGGTGTTACCTGATCCAAAATGTCGTTCATTTTCAGGATATTCAGTGGGTCTTCCCCATTTTCATACTTTCCGGATAAATAAGTCAGCCAGAAAGAATTGGTTTTTACCGACTGCTCCATTTGTTTCAGGTAAGCCACCTTCGCCTTTTCCAGGTCAACCGGATCGGGGCCCTGGTTTCTTAACGTCTCCAATTCCGTGTCCACCATCGATACCAGATGGGCTACATTTTTTGGCGCACAACCGAAAGAGATCGTCATCGAATACCGGTTCTTCGGGTACTTGGTATAATCCGTCCTGACGGAGGGTGAATAGACTTCGGCAGCGGCCTCTCTCAGGTGTTGCAGCAATTTGATCTGCAGGACTTCTCCCAGCATATGTAAGGAAACATTGTTGAAGGATGAATAGGCATAGCTTCCACTGAGTACCATGTCCACCGTCGCCTTGTCTTCGCTGCCTTTGCGGACAATCCTGGTGATCTGCCCCTCCGGGATATGAATGCCCAGGTCCCGGGCTTTTTCCTGGCGGTGCAGGGAAGGAAGTCCTCCCAGGTACATTTCCAGCAAAGGCCGGATGCTGTCCATATTGACATTGCCCACCAGTAGGATGGTGAGACCGCTGGCATCGGCAAAACGTTCCTTGTAAAACCGCAACGCCTTTTGAAGACTGATGCTGTCCAGTCTTTCCAGGCTCATCGGCCTGGAGCGGTAGCTATATCCTCCCATCACCTGACTGATGGTATCCGCGAAGACATTCTCCGGGCTGGCGTACCGGTTGGCCAGACTGGCCCGGGCCCCGGAAATAATATTATTAAAAAGGGCTGTGTCGATACGGGGACTGGTATAACGGAGGTATAACAGTTGCAAAGCCGTTTCCAGATCGGCGGGAGTGGCCGACCCCTGCACACCTTCTGAACGGCCTGCAATGTATGTGTTGGCGCCGGCTATTTTGCCGCTCAATATCTTCGACAGTCCCACAGGGGTGAACGCGTCCAGGCCCATGCTGTTAATTAGGGGAGCTGCATTCGCCGCAGACAGGTAATCGGCGTTGCTGCAAAGGGATAGGCCGCCGGGTGTGAAACCGGTAAAGAGGATTTCATTATTTTTAAAATCCGTGGGCTTGAGGATCACTTTCACTCCATTGCTGAGGGTAAAGAGCGTCAGCCCCAGGGAAGGCACGGAATCAACGGCCGTTATTTTACCCGGTTTTGGTTTGGCGGCCATTAATTCTCCGCTGGCCACTACGTCTTGGTAAGCCTCCAGTTTTTCTCCGGCAACGGACTGGATCCAGCCGGTTACTGTCAGCGAATCGGGCAGGGTATTTTTCTCTTTATCCGGGCCGATGACCAGGATGTCCCGGTTGTCGTCCCGGATGTATTCCTGCGACAGGGCATTGATATCGGCGGGCGTGAGGCTGCTTATGTGGTGCCGGATATACCGGTACTCCCAGTCTATGGATGGAGCGGCTTCCTGGTGCAGGAACAGCGATTGGTATTGCTTCACAAAAGATGCGGAGGGCGTTTTATCCTTTTCCTTTATACCCGCCTCCTCCTGACTCATGAAATTTTTCCGGGCGCGGTCTAGTTCTGTCTGGGTAAAACCATATCGTTTCACCTGTTCCACCACCTGCCATGCCTCGCGGAAGGCCTGTTGAAACTGACCCTCTTTAGGACTCAGGCTGAAGGCAAACACATCCAGACCGCCCATGAAATCCTGTATACCCGCCCCCGCGCTGACAAAGGGGATATCCGGCCGCTGACCTAATTCAGCATACCTGGCGGTCAGCATCTGGCCAAAAAGTGACCGCTTCAGGGCCTCCAGATAATCCTGTTCGGTCTTTAATCCGGGGGCCTTATGCTTGATCAGGATATTCAGCTCGGCCACAGGCTGTTCCTTGTCTGTAACCGTTACAAAATGGTTCTCCCCGGTCAGTGAAATACCATACACCGTCCTCGGGCGTTCGTCGGCCGGATTGACGAGGTCGCTGAATTGTGTCCTGATGATTTGCTCGACTTCATTCACATTGACATCCCCTACCACAATAACCGCCTGCAGGTCCGGACGGTACCAGTCATGATGAAAAGACCTCAGGGCGGCCGGTTCAAAGCCGGTCAGCACGTCGTGCTGACCGATGGGAATCCTTTCGGCGTACCGGGAATGGTTGAGCATCATCGGGAAGTACTGTCGTTGCATACGGTCCCCTGCACCCTTTCCCAGTCTTTCTTCCTCCAGCACGACGCCTTTTTCTTCCGCTATGTCCGTGGAATCCAGCAGGGCGTCCTGGGCCCAGTCGCGGATAATACCCAGACCTCTGCTCACCATGGAAGGGTCGTCTGTCGGGATCGGCAGTTCAAATACCGTTTCGTCAAAACTGGTATAGGCGTTGAGGTCCGCTCCAAAACGCACACCGGCCTTTTGAAGATAGTCCTCCAATTCGTTTTTGGGATAATGCTTTGTGCCGTTAAAGTTCATGTGCTCCATAAAATGGGCCAGACCACGCTGGTTTTCCTCCTCCAATACCGAACCCACCTTGTTCACCAGGTACATCACGACCCTGCGCTGCGGTTCGGCGTTGTGCCGGATATAATACGTCAGCCCGTTGGCCAGCCTGCCCGTGTGGACCGCCGTATCCAAGGGAATGTCCTGTGCATGACCCGCCTGAACGATCAGTGCGGCAACTGCGATCGTCGTAAACCTTTTCCATCTCATTGTAGGGTGGTTTTTTTATTCCCGCCAAGATACGTGTCCAATTTCTCAGCGAGTTCTTCCCCGCGTAAGCTCTTTGCTACAATTTTTCCCTGCGGATCTATGAGAAAGTTCTGTGGAATGGAATGTATCCCATATTCCTTTGCGGCGGCATTGTCCCAGAATTGCAGGTCGGATACGTTCGCCCAGCTAAGCTGGTCATCGTGAATAGCCTTCAGCCATTTCGCCCGGTCACCCGGCTTATCCAGGGATACACTCAGGATGTCAAACCCTTTGGCGTGGTATTTATGATAGACCGTCACGACATTGGGATTTTCCGCCCGACACGGACCGCACCAACTTGCCCAGAAATCCAGCAGGATATATTTGCCCCGGAATGAGGAGAGCGTTACCGGTTTACCCAGGGTATCGTTCTGGGTAAAATCCATGGCGTCTTTGCCGATGCTGGTTTTAGCCCTGACCGTCAGCCGGTCCTGGAACGTCTTACCTGCCGTTGAATGCTTTGCCACTGTATCCAGCCCGTCAAACAAGGGCTGCAATGTATCAGGGTCCGTTTCATCGGTCGCATACATTTCCAACGCGTAAAACGCCACGGGGGAATGAGGATGATCTTTGGCATATAAGCCATATGCCTTCTTCATCGCCGAATCAATGCTCTTGGCTTGTTCCATAATGGCTTTGACGTCTGCCGTGTTTTGTACGGCCTGGGCCGCCCTATACCTGGGCAGCAATGCCGTTTCCTTCTCGCTGTATGGTTTCACGACATCCTGCAGCTTTTCAAATTCGGTATTGGCGACGGAGCCGGTTATCTGCACATGGGAAAACGAATCGACATGCGTAACGGTGAAAGACTCCGGTGTCAGGTAGATCTGGGCCTCATTGTTTGCGGCGGGCAGTATACCCGCCGGACTGACATCCAGCAAGATGGCCGGAAGGCTCTCCGTGACTTTACCGGCAAACAAATAGGCGCCGTTATTTACCTGGGCGCTATCGAGGGCCCTCTGGCCATTCTTTACATACATGAGATACACCCAACCTGCTTGTATATTTTTAAGGCGGCCGGTTATTTTGTAAGATCCGGCGGTTTGGGCAAACAATCCTGCCGGGGCTGCCAGCAGCAGGACAAAAAATGATTTTTTCATAACTGTCTTTTATATAATTAATTCGACACTTTACCCTCCGACAAGATGATATCAATGATCTTCTCATTCTCTATGATCATCATGCCATGACGGTCCGAGGTAATGCCTTCCTGCATCCGGTACGTATACCGGGGGACCGCTCCTTCCATGAATGTGGGCAGGTAGGCAACCTGAAGGTTAGGACGTCCGACCCGCAGGGCCTCTCCGACTTCAATGATGTGCGTGGAGAGTATAAACATACAGTTCCTGTATTCCGAAAAAGCGGCGGAGACAGCGAGGGTTCCATCATAGGCGTCCTTGACGTTGGTTCCTTTAAAGAGCTCGTCGAAGATCACGATCAAGTCTTTGCCGCCGCTCACTTCCTCTGCCACTTTCTTCACCCGGAGTACTTCCGCGTAAAAATGGCTGTATCCCAGGCTTAAATTATCCGGGACATTGATGGAGGAATAGATCCCATCCCTTACGGAAAAGGTCATTTCTTCCGCCGCCACAGGGAAGCCCATATGGGCTAGATAGACCGATAGGCCAAATGCCTTCATGAAAGTGGATTTTCCCGCCATGTTGGCACCCGTCAGGAACAGCATATTGCTGTCCCCCCAAAGCGACAACGGGTTGGCGACCGCCTTTTCCAAACAGGGATGGCGCAATCCAGTCGTGCGAAACATATTGCGGTCTTTCGGCTGGGCGTGCGCATAGGAAAAGCCCTTTGCCCGGGCGACCAGGCCGACGGCGACGCATACGTCTACGTGATAGATAATGTCCGTCAGGGTTTTCATTTCCTGTTGCAAAACGTTCCGCAATAAATGATCATACCGGGCTACGTTGAACCAGGAGAAACGTCTCTGTTCTTTTATCCATTCCAGCCGTCTATCGTCCAGCAGGGCGCCCACCTTCCGGACCTGTTCCCCGTAGGGCCCATCGGCGTCCAGCCTGCCCATAAAGCCGCCAAAGCTATTTAAGATTCTTATTGTTGATAGGAGTCCGTCCTGTATAACGCTATACGTTTCATCCCGGAGAATGGAGTTGGTTAGTTTTTTCCAACCGGTTTGCAGGACCGATCCCAGCCAATGCCCCCTGCCCCCTGTGCTGAGATAGTTCTCCATAACGCTCAAGGGCTCTTTGTCCAGAGGGAACGCCGTCACCGAATCCTGAAAATACCGGAATAATGCGCTGCGCCGGTTGATCTCCGCCGGATCGGTCAGGGGATGACGGAAAAGGCTGTCAAGCAACTGCTCTCCCCCACTCGTATGCACTCCGCCAAACAGACTGTAAATGGAATCGGGTTTGTATTTGCCCAGTATGTTCAGATCGTCCAGCGTCTGTTTATCGCAGGTAAAGCTCATCTAAGGTTTGATTTTTTTTTGGCGCCCGCGCTCCAGGATATCGAGGATGCCTTCGTTGTTGATGATGACCATCCCATGCCGGTCAGCCGTGATGCCCGTTTCCAGGGTATAGGTATAGACCGGTGTATGTCCGTTCATGTGCGTAGGCAGGTATTGAAAGCCAATATTATTACAACGTTCTTTCAGGACTTCCCCGGCTTCCATGATGTGCGAGGAAATGACGAACATAGAACTCCGTTTCTCCGCAAAGGCCGCGGTTATGGCGACCGTAGCCTCATAGGCGTCTTTTACATTCGTGCCCCTGAACAGTTCGTCAAAGATGACAAACAGGTTTTTGGACAGGCTCAGTTCCCTGGCAACCTTCTTTACCCGGAGGACTTCCGCATAAAAATGACTCGCGCCCGTGCCCAGGTTGTCCGATAGGTTAATGGTGGTGTATATGCCATCGAGAACGGAAAACGTCATTTTACCGGCGGGGACCGGGAAGCCCATATGCGCCAGGAATAGGGCGATGCCAAGCGCCTTCATAAAGGTGGACTTGCCCGCCATATTGGCCCCTGTCAGGAAGAGCACGTTGTTGTCCGCCATCATAAGGAGGGTATTGGGAACCGGGTGTTTCAGGAAGGGATGATAGACGCCCTCTATAAGAAGGCTATGCCCGTTACCCGCCATCGCTTCGGCAAACGTCAATTTCCGCTCAACAGCCACCCTTCCCACGGAGAGATATACATCCAAATGATAGATATATCGCAGTATCTTCTTTATCGTCTCCCGGTGCCGGAACCGAAGCAACAGGTCATAATCGGCGACCTTGGCATAAGATAATTTGGCATTTGCCTGTTCCGCCCATAGCGGAGCCAGCGCGGCGTCGGCCAGAAGGGCCCTCGTCGCCCGGCTGTCAGCCCGGTAGGGTGATCCGTTGGCAGCGCCTGCGAATGAATGTCCGCGGGCATCGAAATCCCCATTGGTTTCCAGAAAATCTTTCAGGACTTGCATAATCCTGATGACGGAGATGACTCCCTTATAAATATTTATGTATTCTGTATCTGCTCCTATCAAATGATTAAACCGGCTGCCCAGGGTATTTTCATCCCTGGAAAGCTTAGTGCGTTCGTCCGTGTCGGCCAGATATGCGTCTGTTATATCGAAAAGCTCGCTCTCAAAGGGAAAGTCGGTCCCGGCAGTGGCAAAATGCCGGATAATGCCGCTGCGGTATTGAATGGCGGCCGCGTCTGATAAGGGATAGCGAAACATCTCCTCCAGCAACTCCGCCCCTCCCCGCGTACGCGTCCGATCGAACATCCCCAATACCGAGTCTTCCCCGCGTTTGCCCAGTATCCTCAAATCTTCCAACGTCTGACTGTCCGTGATAAATGCCATGTCTATTATTATTTCCTTTTACGTCTGATCAAAAAGACCGCCCCGAATAGCAGCAGTGACCCCGGCAATACGCCCAGGAACCAGACTTTCAGCGTCATTACCCCGGTTGCATTCAGAAAGAGGTGATTGTCCTTTGACCTTGGGCGGGTCGTTTCTATAGGGAACTCCCCGTTGGCAAACCATCCGAACAGCGCCGTATTAAAATGAAAATTGTCATTCCTTACATTATTCCTTCCCAGCTCGGCATTGCTTAAGAAGTCCGCATCTCCCGTCACGACGATGCGCTGTTCCCCGGCCCCCACTTTGCGCGTCAACGCCAGTGCGGTAGGAAACGCCTTTTTCTCATCCCCGTCTGCCGGAGAATATGCCACTTCAGCGGAATCCAAGACAAACGCGCCCTTCTTGTTCCAGGTCACCTTCGCGTCTGTCATCAGCAGCGGTTTGATGGCATAGGCCCCGCCGCTGTCATAGGTTAATCCCGCCACTGAAGGCATGGACATCCGGAGGCTGTCCAGGAAATCATTGTTTAGTCTGGTAGAAAGACCCGCCCCTGCAGGGGTAAGGTAGGGCAATACCAGGTTAGGCGAATAGTCCTTGCTTTGCTCTACAATGGTGCCTTCCATCAACTGCACATTCAGTCCCTTCAATAAAGGATTCAGGACTGCCTGTTTACCCGGCTCCCCGGCAATCAGCAGGTTTCCTCCCCCGTTTATATATTGCTGTATCCTGGCGAGCGCCCGGGGACTGAAACCGGTCTTGGGATCACCGATGACGAGTGCCGCAATACCCCCGGGGATGTCGCTCGCTTCGGCGTTCACCGTATCCACGTCAAACCCCTGGTTGATCAGCGCGTACCGGAAGGTCTTTAGGTTGGTCAGGGTCTTATAATCCCTGTCTCCGACCTTATAGATACTGCGCTCATACCCTCCGTTCAGGAAGGCGATCTTTGGCAGGGTAACGATCATCCGTTTGAAAGCCGCGCACACTTCCGTTTCTCCCGGCCAGAACTCATTGTCGTTAAAGACCCTGAGGAAAGTAGCCTTGTCCTTGTATTTCACCTGCATCACGAGGCGGTTATCTTCGGGTCTCAGGTCGATGATCTTCCGGATCTCCTGGGGCGTCAGCAGCGTCTTTATATCCATTTTATACGCTTTCGTGCGCATCTCGACGATCTCTTTGTTCGTCTTTCCATGCACCCACTTATAAAAATTCGGCTCGTAAACGCTGTCATAGTAATACACATAGTTGAACCGGATATTGGATTTAAAACGCAGATAGGGCTCCCATCGGTCCATGTCCTCATTTCGCTGACTCGGTTGGTCGCGCCCGTAGGTCCGGTCCAGGAAATTGGCATAAATGGTTATGTCAATCGGATCAGCCCCCATATCCTTGATGATCTCCTGGGTCTTTTTGCTGATCGTGTTCGACTGCGTAGCGGTGGCGTCCCAATAACCTATATATCCCATACGGGAGGTGCCATAGCCGATCGCCAACGCAGAGATGACGACGAACACATATTGGCCCATTCGGAGGAGAACGGGTTTGGACTCCCGGGAGGATTTTAATTTAAGAAGGGAAAATCCCAGGAACATATAAATAATGACCCCGAAATACGCAATGTCCTTCGTCGTAATAAGACCGCCGATCATCTTTTCCGCACGACCTGATATCGCCAGGGAGTACGTCAGGTCCCTTACAAAAGCAATATCCTGCCACATGGACCCGACATATTCCAGCAACGCAAAGATCACAAAGGTGCTGATGGCAGCCACCACCTGGTAAGAAGTGAGACAGGACATGAACAACCCGATGGCTGAATACGCACACAACAAGAGGTAGATGCCCAGCAGACCAGACACAATCAACCCGTAATCAAAATGGGGCACGGTGATGATCCCTGCTATGATAAATAACAACAACACGCCGATCAGCATGGCGTTGTAGACCATCATGGCGACAAATTTACCGTAGATGATCTCGCGCACTTTTATCGGGGACGAATACAGCAACTTAATGGTCCCGCTGCTGATCTCCCGGCTCATCAGCCCCATCGTGATCAAAGGAATATACATGTATAACTTGCCGAGTATGCCGGACAGCACCCCTGACCCGAAACTTCCCGCGAAGATGGTAGCCGTAAGGGCTCCGAAGTTGCCGCTTAATTGCTTGGATTCCTCCATCCATTCCATGGTCGTTGTATAGCTCAGACCCACCTGGACGATCAGCACGATCAGTAAAAGCCAGGCAATAGGAGAATAAAACAGGGTACTGAGTTCAATCCTCGCGATCCGTAAAGTCTTTTTCATCAAAAATTATTTTTTACTTCCCTTTTTATTGGACAATTCCGCAAATATTTCATCGAGTGAGCTTTTCTCCAGGTTGATCTCTTGCAACCGCCAGCCACCCTGGACGCTTGCCGTGATGATCCTTTCTGTGATGTCCCGGTCTCCATTGAAGAACAGACGGATCTGGCGTTCGGTAAGAAAATCCACCTTGACGACCCCTGTCACCTTCAGCAGCGTTTCTTCTGCCGGAGGTTCCTCCATGTAGGCCAGCACGCTGTGCGGCGCTACATAGTTATTAAACGCATCCATCGTGTCGGCGAATACGATCCTTCCTCCTTCGATCATCTGGATGTCCTTGCAGAGGAGCTGGACTTCAGAGAGGATATGCGTGGAAAAGATCACCGCGTGGTGCGTGGCGATTTCCTTGATCAGGGACCGGACCTCTATGATTTGGTTGGGATCCAGACCATTGGTCGGCTCATCCAGCACCACCAGCTTGGGATGGTGAATGATGGCCTGCGCGATGCCGACCCGCTGACGGTATCCTCCTGATAAATTCCGGATCAACCTTTTGCTAAAATGCGCTATCCCGCAACGTTCTTTTGCTTCATCCAGGGCCGCCGGTACCTGTCCTTTTTCCATGGAACGCAGATAGGCGCAGTGTGTCAGGTATTCGTCCACCGTAAAGTCCATATAAAGGGGGGGCATCTGGGGCAAAAAACCGATCTGCTGTTTGGCTGCCTCGGGGTTTTTGCTCAGGTCTATGCCATCGATATACACACTTCCCTCTGTCTGGTTGAGCACACCGCACAGGATGTTCATCGTCGTGGACTTGCCGGCACCGTTGGAGCCCAATAATCCCACTATGCCTGTCTGACGGATCTCCATGTTGATGTCCCGGATGGCCCAATTGCTGCTGTACCGGTGGGACAAATGCTCGATCTTGACTATTGGTTCTTGAACTGTCGGTTCTTGCATGCGTTGTCTATTTGGAGGCGGGCCCGCGGCCCGCCATGTTTAATACCCGGGGTTTTGAACGAGAAAGGGATTGTTTTGGATCTCCGTTTGGGGGATCGGATACAACGCGGCATAGGACTGCCAGATGCCAGGTTTTTCTGCGCCCATCACGGCGTCAATGGTCCCGGTCCTTTTCAGGTCAAGCCAGCGGTTCCCCCATTCACAAAAGAGTTCTGTCTGCCGCTCGTGCATGATGGCGTTCAGCACATCAGTCTGTGTGGCGGCGGTGCTGCCAGTGAGGCCAGCCCGGGTACGCACCACATTCAGGTTGGTCACTGCATTACCCAACTGCTGCAGATGAGCCTGCGCCTCCGCCAGGATCAGGTATTGTTCGCCGAGCCGCAGGATCATGTAGTCCTCCTGGGTCGCAGCGGATGCGTTTTTGTTTTTGTATTTATACGGATAGTAATAGAGCGTACCATAAGCGTTACTGGAATCCACCCAGTCCGCCCTGCGCAGGTCTCCTGTCTCAAAGACGCTCAGCAAAGAATTGTTGAGGACATAGCCGGGCGTCGGGTTCCAGACGGCAATATTAAAGGTATACCCCTCCGCGGTCTGGTAACTGGCACCATTGCCTGGTAGCTGCCAAATGGCCTCATTGCTGCCGTCCAGGAATACATTATTGGGGTCCGGTTCCAGGTTGTAAAACCCGGAATTGATCACCTGACCAGCCATCAGGGCAGCGCTATCCCAGAGCTGCCGGTAAAGAAAGACTTTGGCCGACAACGCCTGCGCCGTATACAGGTTGGGACGTGCCCGATCGCTGTAAGCGTAGGTGGCAGGCAGCAAGGATCTTGCAGCCGCCAGGTCGGTCTGGATCAGGTAATAAACGCTATCCACGGTTGCCTGGGGGAGGATGGCATTGGCCGCGTAATTACTGCTGGTCACCACAGGTACACCTCCCCATAAATTCACCATATTAAAATAATACAAAGCCCGGATCACCTTGAGCTGACCGGTCAGCAACCCTTTCAGGGAGTCGCTGATCGCAGTGGTGCTCTCGATCCCTTCCAGACAGACATTCATCTGGTAAATATCCGAATAGGCCTGTTTCCACATACTTCCTATGGTCGAGTTATCGATATGCACAGCATCCTGATAAAATTGAGGCGCCAATTGGTCGTATGCACTCGTGCTCCGCAATTCATCGGCAGACATACCCGCACTGATCGTAATATTGCCGCTGACCCAGGAGGGGGATGCGGTCGATACTTTAAAGTTGGCATAGACACCCGCCACCGCTGCCTGGATATCCGAGCTGTCGGAGAATACCTGCGACTGAGGGATCTGATTCGGCGGGTTGGGGGGTATGGAGATCAATTTCCGGCAGGAAACCGAAAGGAGCAACAGGGAAGCCATCGCGGTGATGATCGGCGTTCTTTTATGTAGATGAATCAGCTTTTTCATGACAATCAGTTTTAGCAATTAAAAATCGAGGGATAAGCCGCCTGTGATAATGCGTTGCAAGGGAACGTTGATGAACGACCCAGGCGTTTCCGGATCACCGAACTTGTAATTGGTGATCGCGAACAGGTTTTGCGCATTCATATAAATGCTGCAATTCTTAACGCCTGCTTTTTTAAGGAAATTGGCCGGCAGGGTGTACGACAGGGACACGGTCTGCAACCGGATGTAAAAGTCATTCGCCAAGACGGCGGAAGAGTTGCCGAAATAGGAAATCGCCTGTTGAGCCATTATCCCGTTGGCATTCGCATTATACGATCCGGTGGTCAGCCTTTCCAGGGAAACATGGTCCCCCGGCTGCTGCCAGAAATCACTCGTTTTTAATTTAGAGGGCAGATTGCTCATGCTGCCCGGTATTGCCCCGGTGTACACGCCCGCAAGCCAGTTACGCGCCAGAGCATCGGAAAAATGTACAAAAAAGCCCAGGCTCCATCCCTTGTAGCTGAGTGTATTGCCCATGCCGCCATAAAATTTCGGCTCGGTATTTCCAAGGGCCACCATGTCTCCACCCTGATCTACCCGGGAATATTGTGGATTATAGGTGGCTCCGCCCTTCCCAGTATAGTACTGAAAGACCCCGGTGGTGTCGTTAATGCCTTTGAACCGGAAGCCATACTGCACATTGGTTGACTTACCCACCTGGTAGATATAATAATAAGCGGACTTCTCAATGCCCGGGAAAGCCACCAACTTATTATGGTTGGCGGAAATATTGAAATTGGAGGACCATCTGAAATCCCTCGTCTTAATATTGGTGGAGGAGAAAGAGAATTCCCAACCCCTATCCTGAAGCGTGGCGTGGAAATTCTCCACGACGGAAGTCATACCGGCCTGGGAAGGCAGGGGATAACTGGTTAATTGATTGCCCGTGCGGTCCTGGTACCAGGTGCCGTTGATCAGTAACCGGTCGTGGAAGAAACCCAGGTCCAGTGACAGGTTCAGCGCTTGCTTGCTGGCCCAGCCATAATTTGGATTGGAAAGGTTGGCGGGTTGGTAAGCGCGTATGCCCTCAAACAGCGGATAGGTATATTGGTTGGCAAGCTTCCAAAATGGCTGGAACTGGTAGGGCGCTACCCCATCCGAGCCAGTAGAGCCATAGTTGCCGGCAACTTTTGCATAACTAATAAATGGCAGTGCTTGTTTAAACACCTTTTCCTCCGAAAAGATCCAACCCAGACCCGCGGAGCCAAAGTTGCCAAACAGGTGATCGGGGCCAAAATTACTCGAGCCATCTCTTCTGCCGGTCAGGTTGACGATATACTCCTTGTTATAAACGTATCCTATCCTGGCGAAAACACCGGCATATTTGGTAATGGAAGAATTATCCGAATTGGTAACGGTAGTCGCTGCCTCGATGGATTTCAACAGGGCGTCTTCGGTATACCCTACCCCGTCCTGTTCATTACTGCTGCTGGCATTCTGTTTGTAGGTGGCTCCCAGCAAAGCAGTCAACATACCCTTGCCGATGTTTTTTCTATAGTCGAGTTGAGGTTCGATATTGATGGTCTGGTAATCACCGGTACCAAAGTCCGCGGACCCGGACGGATATTGAGACGGATTCTGGGAATTCAACGGATAAGCACTGTACTGCTTGGAATAGACCATGCTGTAACCCAACCCCGTGCTAAAAGACAGGCCGTTGCCCAACTGGTAAGCCAACCGCAGACTGTTATTGAAGGTAAACGACTGTACCAGGTAAGGAGTCTTCAGCGCAGACAATATCTGGTACTGAGAGATATCAGTACCCTTATAGTTCCACACGAGGTTGCCCTGGGCATCCTGCAAGTCAGGCAGATCGGGCGGCATTACCAGGGCCTGTCCGATCGAAGAGGTGGCGGAAGAATTATTCTTGTCGTAGGTAAGGTCATTAGAGAAATCGATGGTCAGGCGACGGTCCTGGGAATTATGATGTAACCCCGAATGGAGGGACCAGCGGTTGTCTGCAAAATTGCCCGGGAAATTAAAGGTGCTCCGGGTGTAACCGCCAGAAAGCACAAAAGTGTTGTTCTGGGCCCCGCCGGATACACTAGCATAGACGTCCGTATTATTGGTGGCGCCCCCGAAGAACTTCTTTGACCAATTGGTGTATTTAGTGGTATCGAATACCAGCAGGTCCGGGAAGGTGCTGACATCCGTGGAACCGGCCAGGCCATCATTTGCCATTGCCTGTCGTCTCATCAGGAGGTATTGCTGGGTATTGTCCATATCCAGGTTACGGGTGATCTTGTTGGGTCCTGTGCCTACTTTCAGGTGCAGCACCGTAGGGCCGGCCTTTCCCTTTCTGGTGGTGATCACGATCACGCCGTTGGAGCCTTGTGAACCATAAATAGAAGTCGCGTCCGCGTCTTTGAGTACGCTGATGCTTTCGATATCGGCGGGATTCAGGTTGTTCAAAGGACTGATCCCGACACCTGCAAAGTCACTGTTCAAAAAACTGCTTAAATTCCCGTTCTGGGGGGCGAAAGGCACCCCGTCCACGATAAATAAAGGCTGATCATATATCCCGTTACCTGAGGCAGGTAGGCTGACGATCGTATTCTGCCCTCTGATCTGAGTCGCTACGGAAGCGCCCGGCGCGCCATTACTCGGCGTAACCAGCAGCCCCGGCACCCTTCCTTCCAAGGCCAGCAAAACGTTGCTGACGGGTTGCTCTTGGATATCCTTCCCGGAAACCGTGGCTACCGATCCGACGCTGAAACGCTGGGTATTGGTCCCATAGGCGATGACGACCGTCTGATCGAGTTCGCTGACGCTGTGTTTGAGTTTTATAAACAGGTAACCGTCACCGGTGACCCGCACGTCCTGATCAATATAACCGACATAGGAAACGTGCAACAGGGTTCCGGGTGGTACGTCCATCAATTCAAACGACCCATCCAGCTTTGTCTGCAGCCCCTTTCGCACACCGGTGACGATGACGGAGGCGCCATCCAGGGGCTCGTTCTGTTCGTTGGTCACGCGGCCATTCACGTGCAGGGCCTGCTCCATCCCGGTCTGGACCGGGCGCGCGTCCTCCTTCTTACTTACAATAAAATACTTATTCATGATGGTAAAGGACAAGGGTTTGCCCTTTACGCAGGAATCCAGGGCCTGGTACAAACTCGCATTATTCAGTTGAATATCAATATGCTTGTATTGCGCCAGTAAGTCCGGATCGCACCAGAACCGGAAACTGGATTTACTGGAAATGGCTTTCAGCACCTTCTCCAGGGGAGCATCCTTAAAGGACAAGGTGATCCTTTGCTGGGCATATCCCCGCGCACCGGCACTCAGGAAAATAAAAAGAAATACAACAGCAGTCAGTCTCATACGTGTGGTGAATTAAATTGATAAAGATGGTTCAATAGTATCCCTTTCCAACAGCAGGCGCTTATCGGTCAATTTCAACAGACTATGGTGTAGGAGCAACGTTTACGGCCGGAGGGTGAAGAGAAAGTAGACACTTCCTCTTCCCAACCTGACCAGACATGAGAAAACAAAGAGGAAATAAAATCAGCTTATATTCAAGTTGTCACAATGATCGTCCTGCCTTCCAGCCTGCAACGGATTCCACTGAGGTTCAGCAACTGGATCAGTACGGATAGATTCTCGTTTCTGGGCGCAGAACCAATCATCTTCCGGTTCTTCGCCACCAGCGGGCTGCCTTCATATGTCACGGCTACGTCGTACCAGCGCGCAATTTCACGCATGCCTGTCTGAAGATCGGTATGGTCAAAGACAAACATGCCTTCTTTCCAACCGAGCACTTCTTCCATATTGACGTCGTCTGAGACTTCCCATCCTCCGCCCGGGGCGAGACTGGCCTGCTGACCCGGCGTTAATATCCTGCCACCGCTGCCGCCGGCGACCCGGACAGATCCCTGTACCAGGGTCGCCTGCAAGACTGGTTCATCAGCATAATATTGGATATCAAAATGGGTACCCAAGACCTGGATCATGGCTTTACCCGCGTTTACCAGAAAGGGTTTTTCCTTATTCTCCGCCACTTCGAAATAGGCCTCCCCGCTGAGATCAACTTCCCGGTTGGGCCCGGCGAAAACCGTCGGATAATGCAGCGAGCTGCCAGAGTTCAGCCACACCGCGGTGCCATCCGGCAATACCACCTTATACATATTTCCGCGTCCGGTCGATAAAGTGTTGTATGCGATCTCCTTCTCCGGGGCACCATGCCCACGGGCATACGCCAGTTCACCTCCCTTCCGTTGTTCGACGGTCGTATTCCCCTGCCGGGCAAGCGTTCCCGTCTTTACCGTATCCAGGATAACCTGTTGTCCACCCGACAGGGTAAGGATGGCATGATATCCCCCGGGAGCTACGTCCGGTTTATTCAGTGAATGAACCGCCAGTCTTTCCTGCTGGTCCGTATTTCTCTTGTGCAGGAACCACCCACCGCCACCCAGTAACAGGACCAATGCCGCGGCTACAGACACCCTGCGTAACAATATCGGCAACCGGATGACCTTCCCCGTTGTTTCCGGCAAGGCCAGCCCCAGCTTTCCGAAGATCTGTCCTACGGCGATGTCGGCATCGGGCGAATGCAGCCCTTTCAGCAGGGCCACCAATTGATGGCGGTCGTTTAATTCATCAAAGAGCGTTGTATTCCGGGCATCCGCCTCCAGCCAGTCCTTTAAGTCCTGCTGTTCCTGAACGGATAATGTCTCCTTCTCTCTGGTCCGGTGGATCAGAGAGGCTATATATAGGGAATAACCGGTGTTTTTATCATTTACATCCACTGCGGAGGGGGTTGTGTATATAAAACACCGCCGGAACAGATTTGTCCCAGGCCAAAACCCATTTATTATTATTATTTTTTTAGGGGATCAAAAAACCCAGGAGGGCCAATAACATATCCGGCCTGTCCCGGACTTTTTTGCGGAGTACCTGCAGCGCGTTGTATTTTTGATTGCGGACCGTCTTGGCCGAGATATTCATGACCCCGGCTATTTCTTCAATAGACAGTCCCTCCTCGAAGCTCAGGTAAAATACCTGCTGCATCTTAGGCGGCAAATCCTGCACCAACTGATAGATTAAGGCAACCACCTCGGAACGGATGATAGCACCCAGGACGGAATCCGTTTCCTGGGGCATGTGTTCGGCCGTCATAGCGTACCTGTTCTGCTCGCGCTCTCTGCTTCTCAGCAGGTTTAGGCAGCCGTTCCGGGTAACCGTAAACAAGAAACTTTTAAGGGATGCCGGCGTCTCAAATGAGCCCTGGTGATTCCAAAAGCTGATAAAAGTTTCCTGGACGATGTCCTTGGCGAGCGAACCGTCCGGCAGCATTTTCGCGGCAAAACTGCACAAAATGGGGAAATAGATCCTGATCAGCGTCTGAAAGGCCTCAGGATCTCTCTTGGATAGTTTGGCTAAAAGCTCTCCGTCATTGAATGTCAGCGTCTCGGGCAAATTAGTATTGGGTTCTACATCGCAATATACAGATTTCACCCTGTCCCCTGGAGGCTCATAAAAAAATATCTCGAAGAGCTATCTGAATTTTAATTTACATGCTCCTGGTATCGCGACGACAGTCGTTCGCCCATTTGATCATTATAAAGACCATCTTACATGATAGACTTCCTCGAAGAAAGATATCTTCTCAGATTAAGGCTTAAGCCTAAAACGATCCTTCTTAAAGAGGGCGAGATGGCCGGGCAGATGTATTTTATTAAATCAGGGTGTATCAGATCCTACCTGGGCATCACTTCTGTGTCGTTGAGCAGGATCCGAAATCGCTTAAAAGGATGATTTCTTAACAATTGTTATCGTCTTCGACGTTGTTTCCCGTCGATCTTTGCCAATGTAAAAATATAAAGTAAACGTTATGAAGGCATTGACTTATTTAAGCACTATTACGGTGGCTAATCTGATGATATCAGCCGCGTTTTCACTAGCCGGCATTTTCAGTCCATCTTCACTATTACCAGCAGGTGTGCCGGTCAATTCCGGCACCATGGTCTCAGCTTTATATGCCGCGGCCCGGAGTATTCCGTTGGCGATCGGTGCTTTGTTCGCCATCAGGATGAGCGATAAAAAGCCTCTTCTTCTGTTGGCAGTTTTGGCTGCAATAATTCAGTTCTCTGACGGTTTCATCGGAGTGTATGAGCGAGACTTATCTAAGGTCATTGGTCCATTTGTACTGGCAGCCTTAACGTTCATAGGGATATTTATGAATTGGCGGGCTATTAACCCGGCCGGGCGCTAACCGTAAGTAAGGTCGGTGCTCTGTCCGACCTCGATAATGTAACCGTCCGGATCGCGGATGTAGCAGCGGATCTCGCCGTACTTGGGGATCGGCTCCGTGATGAACTCGGCTCCCCGGCTTTTCCATAATTCGTAACACGCTTGAATATCCGCCACACGGATATTCATAAAGCTATTGATCTTGTTGGGATCAGGGACGCTGAGGGTTACCGTCGGCTTATCGGGGGTCGGCCCACCTCCGACGTTGACAAGGAGCCACGTATTCGCGATCTGAATGTAAGCAGGTGCGCCGCTGCTGTCGCCGCTGCTCAGAATGCGACCGCCGAAAACCGTTTCGTAGAAGCGAGCCGATCGGTCGATGTCGGCGACGGTGAGGAAGTGTGCGATGCTGATTCCCTCCCGGGGGGGCATCTCATAGCTCTTCTGTTCGACCTGTATGGTGTCTGATTCTTTCGTATTCATATCTGTTGCAGATTAGGTGTTTAAGACTTAAGGTACTAAAATTTGAAAGCAAATCCCAACAGAACCCCATCAATTAATCACTTAAATTTAGGGTAATAGAGGAGAAGGCGCCCTAAGATCACCACTTCTAAATAATAAGTTATGACAGAAGAAAAGATATTCAAGGCAGTGAAATTCGATCACTATGGGGGCCTCGACGTGCTCCACATCGCCGAGGCCCCGTTGCCCGTTCCAGGGAACGGCGAGGTATTGGTAAAGGTAAAAACGGCGGGGATCAATCCGATCGAGACGAAGATCCGCGAAGGATTTTTGGCTGTCCGGTGGCCGGCCACCTTCCCTTCCGGCGAGGGCAGCGATTTTGCAGGGGTGGTGGATAGCGTAGGACCGCTGGTCAACATCTTTGCGGTCGGCGATGAAGTCATCGGCTTCACAAATGACCGCGCCAGCCATGCCGAATATGTGCTGGTCCCGATGGAGCAGCTCACCCCCCGCCCCCCGCATGTGCCCTGGGAGCAGGCGGGCGCCCTCTTCGTCTCCGGGTCGACGGCCTATGAAACGGTGAGAGCCGTTTCACTGAAAAAGGGCGAAACCGTGGTCGTCTCAAGCGCCGCCGGCGGGGTGGGCTCGATCGCTGTGCAACTGGCCGTGAATGTCGGGGCCCGGGTCATCGGCCTGGCGAGCGAAGACCACCATGCCTGGTTAAAGCAAAAGGGAGTCATTCCCCTCGACCATGAAGGGGACATGGCCGAAAAGATCAATGCGGCTGCCGGCGGCCGGATCGATGCCTTTATTGATACGTATGGTCATGGTTATGTGGATATGGCCATCCAACTAGGCATAAAGCCCGATCGCATCGATTCGATCGTCGACTTCGACCACGAAGCCGCCAAAAAATATGGGACCAGGACGGATGGTAGTATGGAGGCGTCGACGGCCCAGGTGTTGGCCGAGCTCGCCGCGCTTATCGAGCAAGGCCGCCTAGAGATCCCGATCGCACATGTCTACAAGCTGGACCACGTCCGTGAAGCCTTTGCCGAGCTTGAGCAACATCATACGCATGGAAAGATCGTGCTGGAGCCTTAACCGGAAGATCTTTTAAAATACATCGCCACTTGCAAGGATGGCACATTCCTTGGGTCTCATCGGAAACAGAAATTCATAAGCACATTGACACAATCCTCCTCATCTGCGCCAACCACTCATGCGCCCGTCGATTATCTGTCCGACGCCCACCTCACGCCGGGGGTCAGGGAATTCCTGAAGATCGTCAATGCTCCGGGTGGGAAGTCCATAGAAAGCCTTCCCCTTGCCGCCGCCCGCCAGGGTCTGGTGGATGCACAAAATGTCTTCAAAGCAGACTACTCAGGCATCGATGAGGCGATGAAGACCATCGAAGCCGATGGCCATACCTTGCATTTGAACCTGGTCCGGCCGGAAGGAGTAAAAAGTATTTTGCCTGTCTTTATCTTCATCCATGGGGGCGGCTGGGTCCTGGGGGACTACCCCACTCACCGGCGCCTGGTGCGTGACCTGGTGGTGGCCTCAAGATGTGCCTGCGTTTTTGTCAACTTTACCCTCTCCCCGGAGGCACGCTATCCCCAGGCCGTCGAAGAAATCTATGCGGCGACAAAATGGGTTGCCGCGCATGGGAAGGAGATCGGGGTGGATGGCGGCAACCTAGCCGTTGCCGGCAATAGCGCTGGTGGAAATATGACCGGTGCGGTGGGTCTGATCGCTAAGGAACGCGGCGGTCCGGAGATCAAGACGCTGGTCATGATGTGGCCGGCGACGGATGGTTCCTTCACCCAGGAGTCTTATGATCTGTACGGCGAGCAGCGTTTTCTCACCACTTCACTCATGAAATGGAGTTGGGACAATTATGCCGACGCGACACAACGCAAGGAGAAACATGCCTGTCTCCTTAACAAT